>ERZ791843.307-NODE-307-length-37972-cov-5.96152_pt1 | contig 37972 bp, 39 predicted proteins | sample MGYA00510290_ERZ791843 | MGnify/ENA primary metagenome ERZ791843 (study PRJEB30046, sample SAMN00715254) | human gut metagenome | study: EMG produced TPA metagenomics assembly of the A metagenome-wide association study of gut microbiota in type 2... | reverse complement strand
AGTATAATACCACACCCCCGCCTCCTTGTCAACACTTTTTGACAGATTTTTTCCAATTTCTTTGCAGAATAAAGAATCCCCCTGTTTTTTACCCGTTTCGGGGCGCGCCTTTTTCTTGACAAGGTGACGGGCAGAACGTATTATGGAGTCATCCCCAGCATCCTGTATAAGGTAGCTATACTTATTGCATAAAGGAGAAGCGCCATGCCCTGTGTCAACATCCGCGGCTGCTGCATCGGCGAGGGCCGCCCCAAAGTTATTATTCCTATTGTAGAGCCCACGGAAACCGCCGTTCTTGAAAAAGCTGCCGAGTTTTCCACATTGCGTGCCGATTGTGTGGAATGGCGTATCGATTGCTTTGAAGGTGCAAAAGACCTTCCGGCTATCGTGCACTGCGCCGCAAAGCTTCGCGTTGCCTTAAAGGATCAGCTGCTTCTTTTCACCTTCCGCACAAAGGCCGAGGGCGGCAAAGTCGCTCTGGCCCACGAAGAGTATCTTCATTTTATCCGCACCGTTCTTGCCACCGACTGCGCCGATCTGATCGACATTGAATTTTTCACTGCAGGCGCAGAGCTTCCCGCGCTGATCGAAGAAGCCCACACCGCCGGGGCTGCAGTGGTGTGTTCCAGCCACGACTTCCATAAAACGCCGCCGCGCGCCGAACTGGTGAGCCGCATGGTTGCCATGCAGCAGGCCGGAGCCGACCTGCCCAAGCTGGCCGTAATGCCCCGGTGCCGCAGCGATGTGCTGGAGCTGCTGGCCGCCACCGCTGAAATGGCCGACCGGCATCCGGAGACTCCCATCATTACCATGAGCATGGGAGCTCTGGGCGCGGTGAGCCGCCTTTCCGGCGAAGCCCTCGGCTCCGCCATGACCTTTGCCAATCCCGGGCAGGCCAGCGCACCGGGGCAGATATCGTTGGAGGTCGTAAACGAAGTATTGGATGCACTGCATTCATAAATCCAGAAAGGAGCTTTTATGAAAAAGAAGTATTCTGCTCTCCCGGAACTTCTTTTGCGAAGTATTTTTTACACGCTTATCAATTATGTGTTTCTCAGCATGGTGCTGTCTTTTCGGCTTCATTGGAGCTCCATTCTGTTTTCTGCTGCCATGCTGTGGTTTGCTTTGGATTATTCAAAGGCCATCCAGCAGTTGACCGGCAAACGGCTTCTCGCAGACCTTTTGTGGCTTGGCTGCATTCTCATCAGCACATTTATTGCATTCTTTGTCGGGTACATTCAAGGCTCGTTCGCATCATTTTAACGAAAAAGACCGGAGCTGTAGGTCGCACTTACAGTTCCGGTCTTTCTTTTTATGTCACAAAGAGATGATTATGCCAGCTTGGCTTCCAGACGCTCACGGATGGCCTTGATAAAGCCCTCGCTGTCCACGGCGGTGGGGGTGATGCCCTCAGCCAGACCGCACAGGTCTTTCGTCATGATGCCGTCGTTCAGGGTCTGCAGGCTGGCGGCTTCCAGTGCCTCGCCAAACTTCACCAGCTCCGGCAGGCCGTCCAGTTCACCGCGCTTCTTGAACGCGCCAGACCACGCAAAGATGGTGGCCATGGGGTTGGTGGAGGTCTTTTCGCCCTTCAGATACTTATAATAATGGCGGGTGACGGTGCCGTGGGCGGCCTCGAACTCGTACTTGCCGTCCGGGCTGACCAGCACGCTGGTCATCATGGCCAGAGAGCCAAAGGCGGTGGAGACCATATCGCTCATCACGTCACCGTCGTAGTTCTTGCAGGCCCAGACAAAGCCGCCCTCGCTGCGAATGACGCGGGCAACGATATCGTCAATGAGGCTGTAGAAGTAGGTGATGCCTGCGGCCTCGAACTTTGCCTTATACTCGGTGTCGTACACCTCCTGGAAGATATCCTTGAAGGTGTGGTCGTACTTCTTGGAGATGGTATCCTTTGCGCCGAACCACAGATCCTGCTTCACATCCAGTGCGTAGTTGAAGCAGCTGCGGGCAAAGCTGCGGATGGAATCATCCTTGTTGTACTGGCCCTGCAGAACGCCAGCGCCCTCAAAGTCAAACACGGTGGCGCGCTGCTCAGAGCCATCGGCACCGGTGAACACCAGTTCAGCCTTGCCTGCACCCGGGATGCGGAACTCGGTGCACTTGTACACATCGCCGTAGGCGTGGCGGGCAATGGTGATGGGCTTTTTCCAGTTCTTGACCACCGGCTTGATGCTGTCGATCATGATGGGTGCACGGAACACGGTGCCGTCCAGCACCGCGCGGATGGTGCCGTTGGGGCTTTTCCACATCTCATGCAGCTTATACTCGTCCATGCGCTGAGCATTGGGAGTGATGGTGGCACACTTGACCGAAACGCCGTACTTCTTGTTGGCAAGGGCGGCATCCATGGTCACCTTGTCGGCGGTAGCGTCGCGGTTGGGCAGGCCCAGATCGTAATATTCGGTCTTGAGGTCCACAAACGGAAGGATCAGTTCGTCCTTGATCATCTTCCACAGAATACGGGTCATTTCGTCGCCGTCCATCTCGACGAGGGGCGTGGTCATTTTGATCTTTTCCATAGCAGGGTTCCCTTTCCTCTCTTTGGATCGTTTCTCCAGCCGCGCTGCACTGCCAGATGCCGCGCGGGCAGTTCGGCAGAATGTTTATTTGCGGTAAGCGGCTGCCAGCTTTTCAATGGCCGGCAGGCTGCGCTTGACCTTTTCGGTATCGATGCAGTAGGCAAGGCGCACATAGCCCTTGACACCGAAGCTGTCGCTGGGCACCAGCAGCAGATCAAACTCCCGGGCCTTCATGCAGAAGGCGTTGGCATCCTCTTCCAGAGCCTTGGGGAAGATGTAGAAGGTACCGCCGGGGCGCTCCACCTCAAAACCCAGCGCGGTGAGCTTATCGTACAGCAGGTTCATGTTGGTCTCATACACACTCAGATCACTGGTCACATCCTGACAGCGGCTTACGGCCCGCTGAATGATGCTGGGCGGGCAGTTGTGGCCGGTGAAGCGGGAGATCTGGGCCATCATGTCCACCAACACATCCTCGCCCTCACAGCCCGGACGCACCGCCACATAGCCAAGGCGCTCGCCGGGCAGGCTCAGGCTCTTGGAATAGGAGAAGCAGGTGAGAATGTGGGGGTAGAACGCCGCCGGGTAGGGCACCTTTTTGCCGTCGAATGCGATATCCCGGTAGGGCTCATCGCTGACGAGGAAGATGTTGTGGCCGAACGCCTTGCTCTTCTCGGTCAGGATCTCTGCCATGCGGGTGAGCGTCCCGGCAGAGTAGACCACGCCGGTGGGGTTGTTGGGGGTGTTGATGAGCACGCAGGTGGTCTTTTCGCCGATCATCTGCTCGAATGCGTCCAGATTGGGCTGGAAGGTCGGTGCCTGCGGCGGCACCACCTTGAGGACTGCCCCGGTGCCCGCCACATAGGGGCCGTACTCCGGGAAGTAGGGCGCAAAGGTGAGCACCTCGTCGCCGGGCTGCGTGACCGCACGGATGGCATGGGCAATGGCACCCGCCGCACCGGTGGTGGGGAAGATGTGCTTCTGCTCATAGGGCAGGCCAAAGGTCTTTGTCAGGTGCGCTGCCACATCGGTGCGGAAGCCCGGGTCACCCTGACTGGGGCAGTAGCCGTGCAGGTTTACCGGCTCTTCGTTGGTCAGCAGATCCTGCATGGCGGCAGTGAACTCCTGCGGGCAGGGCACGCTGGGGTTGCCCAGCGAGTAATCGAACACGTTCTCATATCCGATCTCTGCGGCACGCTGTTTGCCGTACATGAAGGTCTCGCGGATGACGCTCTTATTGCCGAGCATCGCGCGGTAGGTCTCATTCAGCATAATACTTCCCCCTGAGAGTTTATTTGTGGGCAGCCGTATAGCTCTGCTCCACCTTGATAATGCAGCTGTAGGCTGTATCCTGTTCCTTGATGAACTGTTCCAGCTGGGTCAGCAGCTCTACCTTATCCCCTGCATAGCCTGCCGGCAGCACCAGATCGAACAGCACGTTGGTGTGGGTCCTGCCCGGCACGATGCGCAGATCGTGCAGCGAAAGCGCCGGGTCCATCTGACGCAGCTTTTCGGTCAGACGGGCACGCAGTACCCCCACTGCGGCGTCCGAGGTAACGATGGGATCGTAGTGGATGGTCACCATGAGGTTGTCGTTTTTAAAGAAGTCCCGCTCGATGTTGTCGATCAGGTCGTGTGCCTCCAGCGGGTCCTGCTCAGCGGGCAGCTCCACATGCAGGGAGGCGAACTGGTGTCCCGGGCCATAGTCGTGCACCATCAGGTCATGCATTCCCAGCACGCCGGGATAGGAGAGCACCTTCTGCTCAATGTGATCCACCAGATCCTCGCTGGGGCTTTCGCCCAGCAGCGGGCTGAGCGTATCCATCACAAGGCCCCAGCCGGAGATCAGGATGAACGCCGCCACGCCTACGCCCATCAGGCCGTCCAGCACATCCCAGCCGGTCACGCGGCACAGCACCGCCGCAATGAGCACCGCGCCGGTGCTCAGCACATCGTTGCGGCTGTCGGCAGCAGTGGCAATGAGGGTCTCGGAGCCGATGATGCGCCCGATGGTGCGGTTGAAGCCGCTCATCCACAGCTTGACGAGGATGGACGCCGCCAGCACTGCCACCGTGAGCCAGCTGAACACCACCGGGGTGGGGTGCAGCACCTTGACCACCGATTCCTTCAGCAGCGAGAAGCCGATGCCGAGAATGGTCACGCTGACCACCAGCCCCGCCAGATATTCATACCGGGCATGGCCAAAGGGGTGCTCTGCGTCCGGGGCCTTGGCGGCCAGCTTGAAGCCCACCAGACTGACCACGTTGGACGAGGCGTCCGACAGGTTGTTCAGGGCATCTGCCATGATGGCAATGGAGCCGAACAGAGTGCCTACGGTCAGCTTGCCCAGACACAGCAGCAGGTTGCATGCCACGCCCACCCAGCAGGCAAGGTTGCCGTAGGCAGCGCGCACCTTAGGGTCCTGCGCATGGTCGGGCTGGCGGATGAAAAGACGGATCAAAAACTGAGTCATAACGGTCCTCCATGGGCAGCGCTGGACACCTGCATACCCTGTTATAGCTTATAGTATAGCATTTCGCTTTATCGTTTTAAAGTATTTTCCGAAAACTTTTGCCCGGTATAGAAAGACCCCGGCAGAGCGGGATGCCCTGCCGGGGAGCTTTATGGGAACGGTAAACCGGGATTTTCGGATGAATTACTTCTCAGAAGGCTTGCTCAGGTCCACGCTGCGGATGATCTTGCGCACCGGCAGGATGCTCTTGGCATTCATGGACAGCTCGTCCACGCCCATGCGCAGGAAGGTCTCGGTCAGGGCGGTGTCGGCACCCAGCTCACCGCAGATGCCCACCCAGATGCCGTGGCGGTGGCCCGCCTCAATGGTCATCTTGATGGCGCGCAGCACAGCGGGATGGTGCGGGTTGAAGAACGGCTCCAGCTTTGCATTCTGGCGGTCCAGCGCGCAGGTATACTGGGTCAGGTCGTTGGTGCCGATGGAGAAGAAGTCGCACTCGGCAGCCAGCTCGTCCGCGATCAGCACAGCGGCGGGGGTCTCGATCATTGTGCCTACCTCGATGTTCTGGCCCATCTTCACGCCCTCGGCGGTCAGTTCTGCGCGGCACTCTTCCAGAACAGCCTTGGCATCCTGCAGCTCCCGCAGGCTGGTGATCATGGGGAACATGATGCTCATGTTGCCGTAGGCAGAAGCACGCAGCAGAGCGCGCAGCTGGGTCTTGAAGAAGTCCCTGCGGGTCAGGCAGATGCGGATGGCGCGGTAGCCCAGAGCGGGGTTCTCCTCGTGATCCAGCTTCATGTAATCGACGGTCTTATCGGCACCGATGTCACAGGTACGGACGACCACCTTGCGGGGAGCCAGACTCTCCACCACCTGCTTGTAGGCCTCGAACTGGTAGTCCTCGGTGGGGAAGTCCTTGCAGTTCAGGTAGACGAACTCAGTGCGGAACAGGCCCACACCGCCAGCATCGTTCTGCTGCACAGCACCCACATCGCTCATGCCGCCGATGTTGGCAAAGACATTGATGGTCTTGCCGTCCAGCGTGGTGTTGGGCTTGCCCTTCAGCTCCTGCAGCAGGGCCTGCTTCTTCTGATCTTCCTGCTGGCGCTTCTTCAGGCTCTTGAGCAGGTCGGGGGTGGGTTCAACGTAAACGCAGGCGTTGTAGCCATCGATGACCGCCATCTTGCCGTCCCAGTCGTCCTGAATATCCTTGCACTGGATCAGGGCAGGGATATTCATGCTGCGGGCCAGAATGGCGGTGTGGCTGTTGGAGCTGCCCTCACGGGTGATAAAGCCCAGCAGCAGGCTCTTATCCATGCGGACGGTCTCAGACGGGGCCAGATCCTCCGCGACCAGAATACTGGGCTCGGTGCCCTGCAGGCTGGCGTTGTCCACCCCCTGCAGAATGTCCAGAATGGCCTGTGCGATATCGATGACATCTGCACTGCGGGCCTGCAGATACGGGTCATCCATGGCGGCGAACACCGCAGCCTGATTGTTGCCTGCCGTCTTGACGGCGTACTCGGCACACTTTTTCTGGCTGTTGATGATCTCCTTGATGGCATCCACAAAGTCGTCGTCTTCCAGCATCATGGCGTGGATGTTGAACACCTCGGCGATGTCCTCGCCAGCCTCTGCCAGTGCCTTTTCATACAGCGCAGTCTGCTGCTCAATGGCCTTCTTCTGCGCTTCTTCAAAACGCGCCACTTCCGCTGCGGTATCCGCTACCTCTGCGGCAGAAATGGCAGTATCCTTTTTCTTGTAGATCTTGAGCTTGCCGATGGCGATGCCATTCAGGATGCTCTTACCGGTGCCTACCTGCATTGCACACTACTCCTTCTTCATCTGTGCCGGGGCCGCACTGCTCCGACAGTCCAAAAAAAGCCCCCGCAGCTCACCCGCGAGGGCCTTCCTCATCCTAACTGCGGAATCAGACGTTCTCGGTCAGGAACTTCTGGATGGCTGCTGCAGCAGCTTCCTCGTCGTCGCCCTCGACCTTGACGGTAACGGTATCACCCTGCTTTACACCCATGCCCATCAGAGCCATCAGCTTGCGCATATCGCAGCTCTTGCCGTCCTTTTCCAGGGTAGCGCTGCTGGCAAAGCCCTTGACGGTCTTGACGAGCAGGCCGGCGGGACGAGCGTGGATGCCGCATGCATCCTTAACGGTATACTGGAATTCCTTCATAATCATTTTCTCCTTACTTGATCCCGTGCGGCGCTTCTGCACTTGCACCAGACGCGGCCGAGCCGCGGCACGGTTGATACATCTATTATAAACCCTTGCCGGGAATTTTTCACCATTTCATATTGCTAATTTTTTATGCAAAATTTTGGTACAATTGAACATACAAATGTGACAAAAATGCACGCATTTCACTTTTTCTTCTGCTTGTGCGCAAATTTTAGGCAAATTGCGGCCTGATTTCGCATCAAAGCCAGAAGCCATTCCCGGTCGTTTCCGGCTTTGGCAGGTCGTTCCGGTGCTTATTCCACCGGATATCCCTCGGCATCCAGCGGCAGTTCCGTATAAGGCACAGCCTGCGGCACGGCATCCGGCTCACCGGAGGTCTGCTGGGCGGTCAATTCCTCGTCATGGCGTTCGCCCCAATCGCCGCTGTAGTCCTCGCCGGAGGTCTGCTGTGCCGGTTCGCTGCCGGTCAGCTCTTCGTCGTGGCGCTCACCCCAGTCGCCCTCGTAGTCCTCGCCGGAAGTCTGCTTTGCCTCAGCTTCCGCCATGGCGGCCTGCATGTCTTTCAGGCCCACCACAACGCCGGAGGGCCGTTCCAGCAGGTAAGCTCCCACGGCCTTTTTGCGGTACACCAACAGCACGCCGTAGCGGCTGGTCTCGCCGCTGCTTGCCGCCGGGATCAGCGCCGTCCATTTTTCCACGGTCTTGCCCTTGTAGCGTGCAAGGTCCATGCCGCTCTGCTGCACCACCCCGTTGAAGGCCGAAAAGCTGTCATCCCACTTGCGGGGGATCTTGACCTTGTCTGCCGTGATGGATGCGCCGTCCACATCCAGACCGTAGCCGGTGAACCATGTCTGGATGTCCTGTGCACTCTCAATTTTGTTCACCGCCGCTGAGACCGCAACGGTGCGGTTGCTGATGAACCGGCCCAGCAGGGCACTGCACACCACCAGTGCACAGCACATGGCACCCAGACCCAGTTTTTTCAGGCTCGTTTTGCTTAACGTGACTACAAACATATCCCCATGCCTCCCCAGCCTGTTTATTGCTCTGAGAACACTGTATGGGAAATCCGCCTTGAATATGACAAAAGTGCCTTTGCCGGAACGCAAAAAAGCTCTCCCTTTCGGGAGAGCTGACATCGCGCAGCGATGGCTGAGAGGGTTCTTAATGCGCCTTCACAAAATCCTCCGGCGAGACTTCGCCGTTCTGGCGGAGCACCTGTTTCAGCACCTGCATCACGCCGTATTCCCGGTGGGACGGTGCCAGAAACGGCACCTGCGCCCGCAGCGGTCCGCTGCCGTTCTCCATCAAAAAGCCGTACTTCGCGGTGGTGAGCATCTCGGCATCGTTGTAGGTGTCACCAAAGGCCATCATGCTGTCGGCCGGAATGCCCAGCAGTGCACCCACCTTTGCCAGTGCTGCACCCTTGTGCACACCGGGGTTCATCACGTCCACCCAGTTTCTGCCTGCCACTGCCACCGAGAATGCACCGCCATTTCCGGTGTGGAATGCGCCGTAGATCCGGTCGAAGGCTTTCTGCGAGTCGTCGTTGGGCAGATAGACGGTAAACTTATCCGCCGCCGCTTCCACCGCAGTCAGGTCATCCACGTATTCCACCCGGGTATAAAAATTCTTGAAAACTTTATCGTATTTCTCGTCCTGCTTTTCCGCGTAGGCCGCCTGCAGTCCGCACAAAAGGCCCACGTCTCCGGCCTGCTTTGTGCTGCGGGCCAGCTGCCGCCAGCCCTCGGCAGGCATTTCGGACACAAACAGGTCTTTCCCCTTCCAGCGGGCAGCACCGCCGTTGTCGCCAATGAGAATGATCTCCTCCAGCAGATCGGGGAACATCGTTTCCAGTGTGTACAGAGGCCGCCCGCTGGCGGCGGCAAACAAGATGCCCTGCCCGGCCAGTGCACGGATGGTCTCGGTAAACTTTGGCGGCAACTGGCTGTACTCGTCCAGAAGGGTCGCGTCCATGTCCGATGCGATCAGGCGAATGCGGTCCATTGCAGTTTCCTCACTTATCCGATGTAGCTGATGTTCACGTCCATATCGCCCTTATAGCCGGGCAGGCGTGCCGTGCAGGTGCCCTGCCACAGGGCGCAGTCGATGGGGCTGCTGGCAACACCATAATGTGCGTTCCAGATGGTATATTTTTTCAGTCTGTTCAAATCGACACGCTTGCGGTACCACAGGGTAGAGGCATACACACCGGGTTTGTAGCCCTGTGCCTTGACCTCCTCACAGAAGGCGATGGCGCACTTGGTGCGGTCCTCCATACCCAGACCGTCGGCGCGGCCGGAACCATTGGAAGCGCCGGATGCTTCGGTGTCAAAGAAGATGGGGTAATCCAGCTTGCGTCCGTTCAGTACGTAGGCGCAGGCAAAGGCTTCCTCCTTGGCTTCCTCCTCGGTGGTAGCCTGACTAAAGAAATACACGCCCACCTTCAGGCCCGCATTCTTCACATTGGTGAAATGCTCCTCGAACATGGGGTCCAGCACCAGCGTGCCAGAAGCACCATAGCCGCGGTAGCCGATGCGGACGATCACAAAGCTCACGCCTGCCTTTTTGATCTGGTTCCAGTCGATGTTCTTCTGATACTTGGAAACATCCACACCGAAGGTCTTGCCATTTTCCAGCACACCGTCCGCATTGAAGGAATAGAGTTTATTGTCGATGCACTGGATGCCGGTCACCGGCTTGTTGGTGGTCTGGCTGTAGTAGTAGGTCTTGCCGCCGGAGGTGCGCCAGCCGGAGTAGGCCGGCTCCGGCTGGGACTCGTCTTTGCCCAGCCAGCCGAACAGGAAATTGAGCAGCCAGGTGAAAAAGCCGTTCTCATTGCTCAGGTCGATGCACTGGGCCTCGGCGGCATCCATGGCACCGGCATCCAGCGCGGCACGGATCTCTTCCGGTGTCAGCACCACGCTGTTTTCCGGCGTGTGCTGGTTCGTGCTGTTCTCCTCCGCTTCAGTGGCCTGTACAGGCGGTGCTTCCGGGTCCTGTGCAGCAAGCTCCGGGGTCTCCGTCTGCAGGGTGGGCATTGCCGTTTCCTGCTGTGCAGAAACAGTCTCGGTCACTGCCGCGGTACTTTCTTCCGGCTGTGCAGCCAGTGCCAGCGGTGCGCCCATTGAAAAGGTCATTGCCAATGCCAGAACTGCCGCTGCGCACCGCGTTTTGCCGCGGGTGCCGCGGGCAGTCAGTTTATTCCAGAACGTTTTTTTCATGCTGTGCTCCAAACCTCATGCATTTTTATCGGGATGCCGCCCTTCGCAAAAAGGGCAGCGTTTCATCTTCTCAATACTCTTTCAGTATACACCCGCGGGCAAGCCCCCGTCAATTGCCGCACACTGCAAAGCGCAGCTCCGAAAAGCTGCCGCCCCGGTATCAGAAAATGTTCCAAAACAGATACGTCTCAGCCCGCAAAAACATTGCACAAAGCCAAAAATTGCAGATATTTCCAGCAAAATCAGCATTTCGTCTTGTTGTCTTGACATGTGTATGGTATTATACTTGACATGCAGTTTTTGCATTGAATCCACCATCTTGAAACAGAAAGGCAGTTTCTCATGTCAAATGTGAAAGATTTCTTAAAACGCAAGGATATCGTCATCACCCCGCAGCGCTATCTCATTGAAGCGCTGGGTGCCATGGCGCAGGGCCTGTTTGCCAGCCTGCTGATCGGCACCATCATCAAGACGCTGGGCCAGCAGACCGGCCTTGACGTGCTGGTAGACCTTGGCGGTTACGCCACCGCCATGAGCGGCCCGGCCATGGCCTGCGCCATTGGCTGGGCACTGCACTGCCCGCCGCTGGTGCTGTTCAGCCTGATCACCGTAGGCTACTCGGCCAATGCTCTGGGCGGCGCAGGCGGCCCGCTGGCCGTGCTCATCATTGCCATCGTGGCTTCCGAACTGGGCAAGGCCGTGAGCAAGGAGACCCGCGTGGACATCCTCGTGACCCCGCTGGTGACCATTTTTTCCGGCGTGGGCCTTTCCATGCTGATCGCCGCACCCATTGGCGCTGCCGCAAGTCAGGTGGGCACCCTGATCATGTGGGCCACCGAACAGGCTCCGCTGGTCATGGGCATTCTGGTATCCGTCATTGTGGGCGTGGCGCTGACCCTGCCCATTTCCTCTGCCGCCATCTGCGCCGCGCTGGGTCTGACCGGCCTTGCCGGCGGTGCCGCCGTGGCAGGCTGCTGCGCCCAGATGATCGGCTTTGCCGTGATGAGCTACAAGGAGAACGGCGTGGGCGGTCTGGTCAGTCAGGGCCTTGGCACCAGCATGCTGCAGATGGGCAACATCGTCAAGAACCCCCGTATCTGGATCGCACCCACGCTGGCCAGTGCCATCACCGGCCCGCTGGCCACCTGCGTGTTCCACTTTGAGATGAACGGTGCCGCTGTGTCCTCCGGCATGGGCACCTGCGGTCTGGTGGGTCAGATCGGCGTGTACACCGGCTGGGTCAGCGACATTGCCGCCGGTACCAAAGCCGCCATCACCCCGGTGGACTGGGCTGCCATGGTGCTGCTGTGCTTTGTTCTGCCCGCCGTGCTGAGTGTGATCTTCTGCGAGATCGAGCGCAAGCTGGGCTGGATCAAAGAGGGCGACCTGAAGCTGAACTGATTTTTAAGCGGAAAATTCTTTTTGCTTTTTGATAGAGTAAATCCCGGCAGGCTGCAGTCTGCCGGGATTTGTCTTTTCACGGTTAAACACGTGACGACGCTCTGCACAGGAAGCGCTCAAACGATTCGTTTCCCGTCCAGCACTGCCTGCGTGAGGGTATCGCCTTCATACACCAGCTTGAGGGAGAAATAAGGCCGTTCCTCATTCAGCAGCCGGAAGAAGATTTTGTCGCCCTCCCAGATGGGCAGTTCAGCCGCCTTATCCTTCGGCACCCATTCCAGCACGCCTTCCCTGCAGGCATCGCCCTGCACCATCTCGCCCGTCCATTCATCAGCGGTGTACAGGTGGATGAACTCGGTCATGTTGCCCCAAATAAAGGTCAGCAGACCCCGGGCGCGGAAGCGCTTCAGCGTCAGGCCGGTCTCCTCCTTCACTTCCCGCAGCAGGCAGTCCTCCGGGCTTTCAAACCGCTCAAACTTTCCGCCCACGCCGATCCATTTGTCGTGGTTGTAGTCGTCCTGCTTTTTGATGCGGTGCAGCATCAGGTAGGCATCGTCCCGTTCCAGATAGCACAGCGTGGTGCTGAAAATGGGAAATTCGGGGTTCATGAAGGCTCCTAGATTCATTGCGTTCTCCTTTTGATTTTGATTTTGTGGAAAATGTCGTTTTTCGCTGCGGCCCCTCCCGTGAAAAAACACCCCGGCAAAGCCCGCAGGCTTTGCCGGGGTGCAAACCAAAAATAACTTTTTCCTCTGAATATGCCAGAGCAACGCGGCGGCAATTTAAAATCATTGCCCCTTCCGGCTTGCTCTTCCCTTGCCCGCATTGTTCAGCTTGCGCACAAGATCGTTCTGATGCTTGCGCTGGCTGGGCGTGGGCTGCGGGTCCTTGGCCTCCTCGGCGCGGCGTCCGCTCTGGGCGGTGTCCGGATCGATGCGTTCCAGCGTCCACTCCTGATTGCCGCCTGCTACAAAGTTCCAGATCTGGGCCTGTGCACCGTTGGCGGTGTTCATGCCCACAAGGTCAATGTATTTATCCGCCAGCACATTGCGGATGCGGGTGCGCCCGCTGCGGGTGGGCTCCAGCGCCCAGCACTGGCTCAGCCCGCTGGTGCGGCTCCACTGGTGCAGCCATGTGCCCTCCACCACACCGCCAAGGGCCAGATCCATCATCTTTCCGGTAAAGCGGTTGCAGATGCGCCAGCGGCCCTCGCCTGCGTCCACGAACTGCCACTGCTGCCACGGATGGCCCGCATAGCTCCACAGCTGGATGGCCGCGCCGTTCTCGGTGTTGAAGTTCTTTACTTCCAGCACCTTCCCATTGGGGGCTTTGATGATATAAAATTCATTTTCCAGAATGACTGCCTGCGATGCCTTTGCCATAGAGCACGACTCCTTTCCAGTTTGGTAGCCCTATTATAACGTATTTGCCCTTTGGCAGCAAGGATGCTTTTTCATAATTTTTTTACGTTTTATTGTGCATTTTGACATGATTCCCGCAACGATAACGTTTACGCGCAACAAAAGCGTTTCCTGCCGGTTTCTCTTTGCACTCCGGCCTTTGTTGTGATACAATAAAGGCACATGTTTTAAGGGAGGGAATTGCCATGACCAACGAAACCTTGGAAACCATCAAAAACCGCCGCAGCTGCCGTGCCTATAAGCCGGAGCAGATCACAAACGAAGAACTGGATGCCGTGCTGGAAGCCGGCACCTACGCCGCCAGCGCCATGGGCCGCCAGAGCGCAAAGATCGTGGTCGTGCAGGACGCTGCTGCCCGCGCCCAGCTCACCCGCATGAACGCCGCTGTCATGGGCAGGGACACCGACCCCATGTACGGCGCTCCCACCATTCTGGTGGTGCTGGCCGATGCTCACGCCGCAAATGCCGTACCCGACGGCAGCCTTGTCATGGGCAACCTGATGCTGGCTGCAGCTTCGCTGGGGCTGGGCAGCTGCTGGATCAACCGCGCAAAGGAAGAGTTTGAAACAGAAGAGGGCAAGGCCCTGCTCCGGCAGTGGGGCATCGAGGGCGATTGGGTCGGCATCGGCCACTGCATTCTGGGCTACCCTGCTGCAGCCCCCAAGCCCGCAGCACCCCGCAAGCCGGATTATATCGTAAAAGTGTAAGGAGAACTATGAAGCCTGATTACAAGCTGGTCGCCAAGGCCAAATATATCCACGCCACCGCCGACCTTGCCAGTGAACTCTGGCATGAGGTGTACAAGCGCTATTACCCCGCAAAGCAGCTGGACACCCTTGTGGAAGAGCTGCAGAGCGCCGATGCCATTGAGGAGGACATCGACAACGATGTGAACTACTTCCTCGTGGTTCTGGGCGGCAAGACCATCGGCTACTTTGCGTGGAAGATGGAGAACACCGCCCTGCATCTGATGCACCTGTACCTCAGGCCCGAATACCGCGGCAAGGCATTGGGCCGGGACATCGTGCTCTCCTGCGAGCGGCTGGCCCGCGGCGAGGGCAAGGGCCGTGTGTGGTGCACCGTGCACGCCAAGGCCCTGCCGGTGCAGCAGTTCTTCAAGGCCCTGCGCTACCGCAATTTAAAGCCCGCCGAGCAGGAAAACGGCACCGTCCCCCGGGACGAAGTGGTATTTGAGCACACGCTGGGCTAAAAAGCCGCAAATGCTATTGAAATTTCTCCCCGTTTGTACTACACTGGTGTAGTGTAATAAAGTGTCTGCCTGTGGGCGGCATCTGCAAAAAAGGAGAACAACATGGCAAAAGATCATCCTACCGGCCAGTCCGGTCTGTATCAGGCATTTTTGCAGCTCAAGACCCCGGAACAGTGCTACCGTTTTTTACAGGATGTGTGCAGCTATTCCGAGCTGAGCGCAATGGAGCAGCGCTACAACATTGCCGAAATGCTGGTAGACAAGCGCATCTACACCGAGATCATGGATAAGACCGGTGCATCCAGCGCCATCATCAGCCGGGTAAGCCGGGTGCTGAGTGCCAACGACAGCGTGTTACGCGCCTTGCTGGAAGCGGAAAAAGCTGCCGACGATCAAAACTGAACTTCCACACAAACCATGCCGCGTGCCGCCCGTGCGGTATGCGGCTTTTATCATTCAACCGGGAAGGCAGAAGTCCCCACGCCAGCGGGGTACTTCCATCGTTTTTCCTCATGCGGCGCAGATGCGCCGTCTTCATCAGAAATCAGGGAGGTTTGATTTTTATGAGCAAAGTTGTTGTATTTTTTGCCGAGGGCACCGAGGAATGTGAAGCCCTGCTGGTGGTCGATCTGCTGCGCCGCGCCAAGGTGGAGGTGACCGTGGCCAGCGCATCCGGCAGCCGTGAGATCGTGAGCAGCCACAAGGTGCATATCACCGCCGACGCACTGGCCGAAGAGGTGGATTATTCGGATGTGGACATGGTGGTGCTGCCCGGCGGCATCCCCGGCACCCCGAACCTTGCCGCCAACAAGACCGTTACCGACACCTGCGTTTCCTTTGCAAAGAGCGGCAAAAAGGTAGCTGCCATCTGCGCAGCACCCAGCGTGCTGGCATCTCTCGGCCTGCTGGAGGGCAGAAAAGCCACGGCGCACGCCGGCTTCCAAGACAAATTGGCCGGTGCCGAGGTGCTGGATACCGAAGTGGTAGTGGACGGCAATATCACCACCAGCTACGGTCTGGGCGGTGCCATCCCCTTTGCGCTGGAGCTGGTGCGCCAGCTGGCCGGGCAGGCTGAGGCCGACCGCATCCAGAACGCCATCGCCTACCGCCACTGAGGGAGGAAACTGAAATGCGTTTTGTCACCTGCTGCCTGCCGGACGGCGTAGAAGATCCGGCCATTCTTTCGCCGGACGGCACACAGATCTGGCCGCTGAGCTGGCTGGGCCTTTCCTATGAAACCCTGTCCGATGCCATCCCCTTTCTGACCCCGCAGGTGCGGGCCGGCCTGCAGCTTGCCATTGCGGGCATCCCGGCCCTGCCCGTGGATGCCGTGCAGCTGCAAAGCCCTATTCCCTGCCCGGCGCAGGATGTGGTGTGCCTTGGCATCAACTACATGGCCCACTCGGACGAAGCGGAGAAATACTCTGCCGATGCCTTTGCAACCAAACATCAGGATGCCATTTATTTTTCCAAGCGCGTTTCCCGCGCTGTGCCGGACGGCGGCTTTATTGAAGCTCACACTGACCTTGTGCAGAAGCTGGACTACGAATGCGAACTGGCTGTGGTTCTGGGCAAAGATGCCAGGGATGTGCCCGTCGGGCAGACAAAAGACTATGTGTTCGGCTACACCATCCTGAACGATGTTTCCGCCCGCGATGTGCAGACCGCCCACAAGCAGTGGTATTTCGGCAAAAGTCTGGACGGCTTCACGCCCATCGGCCCCTGCATCGTTACCGCAGACGAATTCGACACCTACCCGCCCAAGCTCGGCATCCGAAGCTTTGTCAACGGCGAAAAGCGGCAGGACTCCAACACCGGCCTGCAAATTTTTGACATCGACCATGTGATTCACGAGCTGACCCAGGGCATGACCCTGAAGGCCGGCACCATCATCGCCACCGGCACCCCGGCAGGTGTGGGCATGGGCATGGACCCGCCGCAGTTTTTGAAGCCCGGCGACACGGTGCGCTGCGAGATCGACGGCATTGGCAGCCTGACCAACACCGTGCGGTGAGCACTGGCATTTGTGCCAAATATCCACTGCGTTTTCCGTCTGTTTGCATGAAAATCCGCAGCGACACTGCTCTTTTGCGGGTAGGTGTGGTATACTGGAACACGCGAAATACTGCGGCCGCTGGCCGTCAAAAAGAGGTAAATGAAACATGAAAGAATACGCATTCGGCATCGATCTGGGCGGTACCACCGCCAAGATCGGCCTGTTCAAGACCACCGGCGAACTGCTGGAAAAGTGGGAAGTTCCCACCGACACCTCCAACGCCGGTGAGCACATTCTGAAAAATCTGGCCGCTGCCGTGCAGGGCAAGATGCAGGAAAAAGGCCTTGCCGCTGAGCAGATAGAGGGCGTGGGCGTGGGCGTGCCCGGCCCTGTGTTGGACAGCCGCATCGTGCCCATCATCTGTGCAAACCTCGGCGGCTGGGGCAAGCATAATGTGGCCGAAGAGCTTGGCGATATGCTGGGCGGCATCAAGGTTCTGGTGGGCAACGATGCCAACGTGGCCGCTCTGGGCGAGATCTGGATGGGTGCCGCCAAGGGCTGCCGCAGCGCGGTCATGGTCACGCTGGGCACCGGCGTGGGCGGTGGTGTCATCGTCAACGGCAAGGTCATTGATGGCACCCACGGTGCCGGCGGCGAGATCGGCCACATCACGGTGGACCGCCACGAGACCGCTGCCTGCGGCTGCGGCAAGCACGGATGTCTGGAGCAGTATTCCAGCGCCACCGGCGTTGTGCGCTGCATGAAGAAGCTGCTGGACGAGAACCCGGATACCCCCTGCACCCTGCGCGGCACCGAGTTTGCCGCCAAGGACGTGTTTGATGCCGCCCGCAATGGCGATGCCCTTGCCGCCCGTGAGGTGGACGAGATGACCGATACCCTCGGCATGGCGCTGGCAACCATTGCCGCCACCGTAGATCCGGAGATGTTCATGGTGGGCGGCGGCGTATCCCGCGCAGGCGAGGTGCTGTTTGCCCCGCTGCGGGAGCATTTCAAGGTCTATGCCTTCAAGTCCTGCCGTGAGACCCCCATCGTGCCCGCCATCCTTGGCAACGATGCCGGTATCTATGGTTCTGTGCGCCTGATCGTGGGTGAATAACACCCTCCTCAGAAGGTAAACTGCTGAACAAAAGTTGAAGCTCTGCCGTTCAAGCAAAAAACCAGCCCCCGATACGTACTGTATCAGGGGCTGGTTTTATTCATTTTTTATATTTGTTCTGTGTTATCAAATGCCCTTATCCACAGCAACATTGACCGTGACATAGTACTTACAACCGCTCAGCTTGACTGGCAGTGCCAGATCTTCGTCGCCAACTGCATCCTCCGAAGGATGAACTTTCAGATCGCTCGGATCGGTCTCGTCCAGCTTCCAGCCTTTCTTATCAGCCAGCAGTTTTTCAATTTCAGCCTTATCAACTGCCTGACCTTCTTTTGCTGCCTTTTCAACCACCTGAATCTTGCCGGTGGGCAAATTGCTTTCAACGCCCATGCCAGACCGGCAGAAAATTACAGCGACATCAACCTTCTGCGGATCCGGAACAAAGTCTTCGCCCTTGCAGCCCGTCATCATACCGACTGCCGCAACAGCCAGTGCAGTCATGCCTGCACCCTTCAAAAAAGAACGACGAGAAATCTGATCCATAATTTTTTCCTCCTTATGGCTTTTCCCCGCGGCACTGTGAGTCCGTTATTTCGTATCGCATACCGCTGATGGTTCTTACCAAGAAGTTTACCCCCCCCCGTACGTATTTGTCAATATGCAATCCTTGATTTCTGACTTTTTCACAAAAAAAAGTTTTTCTTTTATTCAAACTGCCTGTACTCCTGCCTCTGCTCAAAAAAGAAATACCGCTGAACCCAGCGGTATTTTGTGCGAACCTGCTCAGCAGGTTCTCTTTTTTTACTCAATGCTGTCTTTTCAGAACTGAACTACAGGAGTTGCTCAGCGTGATGTGTTCTGTGTTCATTTTCCAGTTACAGCGTATCTTCCCCCGGCAGCTGATTCCACAGACGGTAGTAGACGCCCTGCTTTGCCAGCAGCTGGTCGTGGGTGCCGGATTCTACGATGCCCTCTTCGCCCAGCACAAGGATGCGGTCGTAGTCCTTGATAGTGGTCAGGCGGTGGGCGATGGTCAGGGTGGTGCGGCCATGGGCCAGCTTTTCAAGGCTCTGGCCCACCAAGATCTCGCTTTCGTTGTCCAGTGCGCTGGTGGCCTCGTCCAGAATGAGGATGGGCGGGTTCTTCAGGAACACCCGCGCAATGGCGATGCGCTGCTTCTGTCCGCCGGAGAGCTTGACACCGCGCTCACCCACATAGGTATCAAAGCCATCCTTCAGGGCCAGAATGAACTTTTCCGCCCCGGCCAGACGCGCCGCTTCCATGATCTCTTCGCGGGTGGCACCGGGCTTGCCGTAGGCGATGTTCTGGGCCACCGTGCCGCTGAACAGATACACGTCCTGCTGCACGATGCCGATATCCTGCCGCAGGCTTTTCAGGGTGACATGGCGGATGTCCTGCCCATCGATCAGGATGCGGCCGCTGGTCACTTCGTAGAAGCGGGGGATGAGGTTGCACAGGGTGGTCTTGCCGCCGCCCGAAGGGCCGACCAGCGCCAGCCGTTCGCCCGGCCGGATATCCAGACTGACGTTGTGCAGCACCTTGTTGTGGTCATCCGGGTACTCAAAGCTGACGTTTTCAAACCGGATGTCACCGGGGCCGGGCTGCAGCGGTACCGCATCCGGGACATCGCCGATGGTCACAGGGGTGTCCATGATCTCGGCAAAGCGCTCAATGCCGGTCATGCCGCGCTGGAACTGCTCGGCAAACTCCACGATGCGGCGGATGGTGGCAATAAGGGTGGTGACGTACAGCATATAGGCCACCATGTCACCGGCGGTGATCCTGCCGTACACCAGCGAGAGGCCGCCTGCCAGAATGACCACCAGATACATCAGGCCGTCGAACAGGCGGGTGGAGGTGTTGAAGGCGCCCATGGCGTAGTAGCCGAGGGTCTTGATCTGCTCAAAATCCCTGTTGCCCTTTGCAAACTTCTCGCGTTCCTCATCCTCGGCGGCAAAGGCCTTCACGACACTCTGCCCCAGCAGGCTGTCCTCGATGGTGGAGTTCAGCTCGCCGATCTGCACGCGCTGCTGGCGGAACCGCGCCCGCAGCCGTCCGTTCAGGTAAACGGACACCACGCCCATCAGCGGCACGCAGGCGAACACTGCCAGCGTCAGCGGCACACTGGCCCGGCACAGGATAATAAAGGACACCACGATCTTGATGGCCGCAATGAAGAATTCCTCCGGGCAGTGGTGGGCGAACTCGGTCACATCGAACAGGTCGTTGGTGATGCGGCCCATGATGGTGCCCACCTTGGTGTTGTTGTAGTAGGTGTGGTCCAGCTTGAGCAGGTGGTCAAAGGCATCGCGGCGCATATCCGTCTCGATGTGCACGCCCATGATATGACCGATGCTGGACATGTAATAGCTGGCTGCACCGTCGATGATGCGCAGCACAAAATAGAGTGCTGCCAGCCGCAGCACGATGCCCGCCGTCAGGGTGATGCCCACGCCCATGGCGGCGTTGGTGATGGTGCTCATGATCTTGGGCAGCACGATATCACACAGGGTGGTCAGTGCTGCACAGAACAGATCCAGAAACAGGGTCTTTTTGTACTTTGCCAGATAGGGCAGAAAACGCCGGATCAGCGCACCGCTGCCTGCGTGGTGCGCCCCGGGGTCGTTGATCTTGGTTTTTGACATGGTTCCTCCTGTTGTAAAACCCTCTCAGGCTCACTTCGTTCGCCAGCTCCCCCGAAAGGGGGAGCCTTTGCATCTTTCGGGAAGCTGTACAAAACCTCCCCCTTTCGGGGGAGGTGGCATTGCGCAGCAATGACGGAGAGGGTTCGTTCTCTTACTTTTTACTGTAATCCCGCTCGCCGTAGATGGCGGTGCCGATGCGCACAAGGGTGGCACCCTCCCGGATGGCGTTTTCAAAGTCGCCGCTCATGCCCATGGAGAGGGTCTCCATGGACACGTTGGAATAGCCGCGCTCTCCGGCCTGCACAAACAGCTTGTACACCTCGGCCAGATAGCGGCGGTTGCGGGCATCGTCGTCGTTCACGGGCGGAATGGCCATCAGCCCCTTGACCCGGATGTGCTCCTGTGCGGCAGCAGCATCCAGCAGCGGCCAGAGCGCTTCCGGTGCCACGCCGGTCTTGCTCTCCTCGCCGCCGATGTTCACCTCCAGCAGCACGTTCTGCACGATGCCGGCCTTGGCTGCTTCCTTCTCGATAGCGTTCAGCAGATGCTCGCTGTCCACGCTTTGGATGAGGCTGGCACGGCCCAGCACTTTTTTAATTTTGTTCGTCTGCAGATGGCCGATAAAGTGGCTGGGCTTGCCGCAGTAAGCACCTGCGTCAAAGTTTGCGCACAGCTCCTGTACATGGTTCTCACCAAACACATCGATGGGCAGGGCGGCGCTTGCAGCCACGGTCTGTGCCGTGCGGGTCTTGCAGGCGGCGCACAGCTGCACCGCTGCCGGGTCGCGGCCTGCTTCACGGGCCGCGGCTGCCATCTTTTCCCGGATCTCTGCCACGGCCTCCTGCATCTGTTCCAGATTCTTTTCTGCCATGATGCTCAGTCCTCCTCGGTATACTTGGCGCGTTCGCCGCCGATGAGCTTCGGGCGGGTGCGGGCGCACAGGATGTTCGCTTCACCAATTTTGGAAAGGCTCAGCCGCACCGGCACCGCCACCCGCTTCAGGTGCATCCCGATCAGGGTGCCGCCGATATCAATGCCTGCATGGGCACGGATCTCTTCCACGGCCACCGGCTCCCGGAACTTCTTCCAGCAGGTAGTGGCCCAGCTGCCGCCTGCGTGGGGGCGCGGCACCACGCACACCTCTTCCCAGCCGTATTTTTCGGCGGCTTCGCGCTCGATGATAATAGCGCGGTTCAGATGCTCACAGCACTGCGCGGCCAGCCAGATGCCGTTTTCGGCCAGCACTGGGGCAATGCCCGCGTACACGGCCTGCGCGGCTTCCAGACTGGAATCCTTGCCAATGTGCCCGCCCACGATCTCGCTGGACGAGCAGCCCACCACGAACACATCGCCCTTTTTCAGCTTTGCTTCGGCCAGCAGTTCGGTCACTGCCTGCCGGGCCTGCGTCTCGATCTGTTTTTTGAATTCTTCTGTCATAAAAAACACCTCGGTTTTTATAAAAGATCAAAGATTTGCACTGCGCACCTTTTCGCTGCCTGCAAGGCCGAGATACAGCCTGCTCTCCACCGGGCACAGAGCTGTCACACCGCCTGCACCCTTGCTGGAGACCGTCCGCTTCCAGCTGCCGTCTGCCGTATCTACAGCTTCCGCGCAGGGCGCATCGGCAGGCAGACTGAACAGCTTTTCCTGCAGATTCCGGCCTGCACGCAGGGCAATGCCCCGCAGCAGGGTGCTGTCGGCGTTCTTTTCCAGCCAGCTGCTGCGCGCCCACCGGTAGCCGATGTACAGGGTGCCGTCTGCATCCATAGCAAGCGCACCGGGATACCCCGGCAGGCCGGAAACAAAGCTCTGGCAGTTTTTACCGCCCGCCGTCAGGTCGCGGGCATCGGCGGCAGCGCTCCACACACAGCGGTTCCCAAGGTCAGCCACGAACAGCGTGCTGCCGTCCCGGCTCAGGGCCAGCCCGGAAGCACCGGCCACACCGCCCAGCACCTTCTGCACCGTGCGTGCTGCCGGGTCGTATACATACACGCAGCCCGTGCCGGTGTGGGCCAGCAGTTCGGTGCGCAGAGTGCTCTCCAGCCCGTCCGCGGCACTGGCACTGGCAGCAACCGCAAAGTAGATCCTGCCGTCCGGCGCGGCTTCCACCGCTGAGACATCCCCCAGCGGTGCACCGTCGATCTGGGTCACCACCTGCTCCACCGCTGTGCCCCAGCTGTCGTGGGCGGCGCGGCACAGGCTGCCGCCGCCGGGCGTGAGGATGCTCAGCCACAGGTCCCCGCTGCCGTCAAAGGCAAAACCGGTCAGCTCACCGTCCACGGAAAGGATGGCCGCATCGTGTCCGCCGTCGGTGCGCACAAGGTCGCTCGTGCGCTTTTTTAAGGCTGCGCCGTCGTATGCTGCGGCATACACAAGGCCGTCCTGTGTGCGGATGCAGTCCACACCCTGATATTCGCCCAGATCCAGCGTTCCCTTATGATCGGCGGCAAGGGCCGTCTGTGCTGCACCGGTGTCCTGCCGGACATCCGGCGCGGTGTAGCCTTGTGGCGGCGTATCGATGGGCCGGAACACCAGTGCATACACCAGCGCCAGCAGGATGCATACGCCAAATACCGTGCTGGCCGTGCGGAACCGCTTGAGCAGCGCGTCCCGCTCCACCGCCATCTGGGCCGCATACTCGGCACGGCGGCGGGCGGCGCGGGCATTGGCGCGGTTTGCCCGGCGCATCCAGCGATCCACGAACAATGCCACCTGCGGCCCGATGGTGAGCGACGCAATGGCAAGGATGAGCAGAAATTCAACAAGTCCGATCCTCATAGGGCTTTTTCCTTTATCTTCAGAGCTTTTTCAGGGGGGATATCCCCTTATCGTTTCAGTATAGCATCTGTGGCGCGGCAGTTCAAGCACCCAACTCTGTCTCCCGGCTTTTGCCGCCGCCTGCCGCCTTTTTCTCCATCTTTCCTGCCAAAGCCTTTTTTGCCGTGCTGAAATATGCTATACTGATTATAAATATGGCATTCTGCACCGGAATGCCGCGTGTCAGTGTAAAAGAGGATAACATGGAAGCATTCAAATATCATGTGCAGCCGGGCCGCTACCGGCATTTCAAGGGCAACGAATACGAAGTGCTGGGCATGGCCCGCCACAGCGAGACCGAAGAGGAAATGGTGGTGTACCGCGCCCTGTACGGGGAACGCGGGCTTTGGGTGCGTCCTGCCGCCATGTGGTGCGAGACCGTGGAGCGGGACGGCAAAGTGCAGCCGCGCTTTGTGCGCATTGAGGAGTGAACCGGCAGTTTTTGCCGATGGGATAAAACGGAGGGTGATACTTTTGTACAGTGAACAAAAACAGGCGCTTGCCGCCGAACTGAGCTTCAAGCATCCGGCAGTGCTGGCTGTCAGCGGTTCCGCAGGCAGCGGCAAGACCGCTCTGCTGGCCGCGCTGCTGCCGGTGCTCAAAAGCCGCGGGCTGAAGGTGGGCGTGATCCGCGAGGCCGACGATCTGCGCCTGCCCGCCGAGACCGACCGCCTGCATGAGGCCGGTGCCGAGGGTGTGGCCGTGTTTACTGCCGGGCGCTATCTGCTCACCGAGCAGTTCCGCCTGAACGAGCAGGACCTGCTGGCTTTGTTCGAGCGCCACGGCTACGACCTTGTACTGCTGGAAGGCTTTGGCGACAGCGGCTGGGCCAAGATCGAGGTGGTGCGCAGCTCGGTCAGCCCGGTGGGCAACGCGTTCCAGCCCATGGCCATCGTGGGCGATGTGCCGGGCGCTGATTTTGCACTGGACGATCCTGCTGCTCTGGCAGACTGGATCGAGAACCAGATGCCGTCCCTGTAACGGAGGTTCTGCATGAAACTCATCCGTACCGAAGACGCTGTCGGGCAGGTGCTCTGCCACGACATTACACAGATCATTCCCGGCCAGTTCAAGGGAGCACGCTTCCGCAAAGGGCACATCGTCCAGCCGGAGGATATCCCCGTGCTGCTCTCCATTGGCAAAGAAAATCTCTATGTCTGGGAGAAGCGCCCCGGCATCCTGCACGAGGACGAAGCCGCTGCCCTTTTGTACAAGGCAGCGGCGGGCCGCAACATCCACGGCACTGAGCCGAAGGAAGGCAAGATCGAACTGGTTGCCGACTGCGACGGTCTTTTGAAGATCGACCGCGCCGCTCTGCTGGCCGTGAACCGCACGCCCCAAATGATGATCGCTGCCATCCACGGCGACCTGCCCGTGAAAAAGGGCCAGAAGCTGGCCGGCACCCGCATCATCCCGCTGGTGATCGAGCAGGAGAAGATGGATGCCATGCAGGCTGCGGCAGGCAGCGAGCCCATCCTGAACGTGCTGCCTTTCCACCCGAAAAAGTTTGCGGTCATCACCACCGGCAGCGAGGTGTTCAAGGGACGCATCGAGGACAAATTCACCCCCATTCTGGTGGGCAAGCTGGCCGAATACGGCTGCGAGATGACCTATCACAAAACCTGCGACGATGACCCCGCCGGGATCACCGCCGCCATTCTGGAAGCAAAGGCCGCAGGCTGCGAGATGATCTTTACCACCGGCGGCATGAGCGTAGACCCCGACGACCGCACGCCGCTTGCCATCAAGAACACCGGTGCCGAGATCATTACCTATGGCGCACCGGTGCTGCCGGGTGCCATGTTCCTTGTGAGCTATCTGGACGGTGTGCCGGTGTGCGGCCTGCCCGGCTGCGTCATGTACGCCAAGCGCACCATTTTTGACCTGCTGCTGCCGCGCCTGCTGGCCGACGACCCCATCACTGCCGAGGACATTGCCCGGCTGGGCGAGGGCGGGCTGTGCTTAGGCTGCGCCGAATGCCACTGGCCCAACTGCGGCTTCGGGCATTGCTGAAACCCTCTCAGTCAAAGCCTTACGGCTTTGCCAGCTCTCCCAAAGGGGAGAGCTTTATCAAGGAAAAAATTATGAGCGAAACAAAACTTTCTCATTTTGATGCGTCCGGCAGCGCCGTGATGGTGGATGTGAGCGAAAAGCCCGTCACTGCACGGCAGGCTGTGGCCCGCGGCATCATCACTATGAATGCGGCAGCCTTTGCCGCTGTTCGGGACGGCACCGCCCAGAAGGGCGACGTGCTGGGCGTGGCCCGCATTGCAGGCATCATGGCGGCCAAGCGCACCAGCGAGCTGATCCCCCTGTGCCATCCGCTGCCGCTGAGCAAGCTGACTGTGGATTTTCACCTTCTGCCCGAACAGCAGGCCGTAGAGGCCGTGTGCACCGCCAGGACCATCGGCGTGACCGGCGTAGAAATGGAAGCTCTGACCGGCGTTTCTGCCGCGCTGCTCACCATCTACGATATGTGCAAGGCCGTGGATAAGGGCATGGAGCTGGGCGAGATCCACTTGGTCGAGAAGACCGGCGGCAAGAGCGGGCACTATGTGCGGGCCGAGGGCGGCTATGTTTGATGCATACGGCCGCAGTATCCACTATCTGCGCCTTTCGGTCACCGACCTGTGCAACCTGCGCTGCCGCTACTGTATGCCGGACGGCGTGCCAAAGCTGGCCCACGAAGATATTCTGACCTATGAGGAATTTCTGCGGCTGGCTGCGCTGTTCGCCCAGTGCGGCATCGACACGGTGCGCATCACCGGCGGTGAACCGCTGGTGCGCCGGGGCGTGGAACAACTGACGGCGGGCCTGAAAGCCATTCCCGGCATCCGCCGCGTTGCCCTTACCACCAACGGCGTGCTGCTGGCCCAGAAGCTGCCCGCCCTGCTGGCGGCGGGCCTTGATAGCGTGAACATCAGCCTTGACACCTTGCACCCGGAGACCTTCCGGCGCATCACCGGCAAAGACGAGCTTGCCGCCGTGCAAAACGGCATCCGGGCGGCCCTTGCCAGCGGCATTCCGGTCAAGCTGAACTGTGTGCCGCAGCCCGGCGTGAACGAGGGTGAGCTGGAAAGCCTTGCTGCCCTCGCACAGGAGCATCCGCTGCAGGTGCGCTTTATTGAGATGATGCCCATTGGCTTTGGTGCCGGGCTGCCCGGCCTTTCCGGCCCGGAACTGCTGGAGCGCTTTTACCGCCGCTGGCCGCAGCTGCAGCCGGTGACCGGTGCGGCCTTTGGCAATGGGCCGGCGGTGTATTATTCTGCGCCCGGCTGGCGCGGCAGCATCGGGTTGATCGCTGCTGTGCACGGCAAATTCTGCGCTTCCTGCAACCGGGTGCGGCTGACAAGTCAGGGCTTTCTGCGTCCGTGCCTTGCCAGCGAATCCGGCACCGACCTGCGTGCTCTGCTGCGCAGCGGCGCGGACGACGCGGCCCTTTTGCAGGCCATTCAAAACACGATTCTGGCAAAACCCCGGGAACATCACTTCGGCCAAGGCTCCATGCCCGCCACACGAGGGATGTACCGGATCGGAGGATAACACAAATTTATGGGTAAAATTCTGGCTATCTGCACAAGCCCCCGGCGCGGCACCTTGAAAACGCCGGTGCCGTCCGCTGTTCTCACCCCGGAGTGGGGTATTGTGGGCGATGCCCACGGCGGCAGCTGGCACCGGCAGGTCAGCCTGCTGAGCGCGGAAAAAATTGAAGCTTTCCGTCAAAAGCTCTGGGTGGACTACGGTGCCTTTGGCGAAAATCTGGTGGTGGAAGGGTTCGATCTTGCCACCCTGCCGGTGCCCAGCTTTTTTGCCATTGGGGATGCCGTGCTGGAAATGACCCAGATCGGCAAGGAGTGCCACAGCGACTGCGCCATCCGCCGGCAGACCGGCGACTGCATCATGCCGCGGGAGGGCGTGTTCGCACGGGTGGTAAAAGGCGGCACCATCCACACCGGCGACGAGATGAAGCTGCTGCCCACCCCGGCAGATCTGCCCCTGCGCGCGGCGGTGATCACCCTTTCCGATAAGGGCAGCCGCGGCGAACGGGAGGACAAAAGCGGCCCGCTCATTGTGGAAATGCTCACCGCCACAGGCTACAAGGTGGAGGAAGCACTGCTTCTGCCGGACGATGCCGCCCAGCTCAAAACCCAGCTGCTGCGCCTTGCGGATGCCCGTCAGGTGAACCTGATCCTCACCACCGGCGGCACCGGCTTTGCACCCCGGGATATCACCCCGGAGGTGACTTTGAGCGTAGCCGAACGCAACGCGCCCGGCATTGCCGAGGCCATGCGGTACCATAGCCTTACCATCACACCGCGCGGGATGCTCAGCCGCGGTGTCAGCGTGCTGCGCGGCAAGACCCTGATCGTGAACCTGCCGGGCAGCCCTAAGGCCGTAAAAGAAAACCTCGAGTACATCCTGCCCAGCCTTGCGCACGGCATCCGCCTTGCCGCCGGGCTGGACGGCGAATGCGCCCGGAAATAAAAAAGTATCCCGGTGGGCGGCACCGCATCCTGTACCGTATCAAATGCAAAGATCCATTTTTAAAACAGGAGAGCTTCTCATGAACACCACTAAAATTTCCCGCCGCAGTTTTCTGGCTGCTGCCGGTATCGCCGGTGCCGCTGCGGCTCTGACCGCCTGCGGCTCCTCCGCTTCCAGCACTGCATCTTCCGTGGCAGGCTCTGCCGCTGCTTCTTCTGAAGCTGCCGGTGGATCCATGGAGCTGATCGTGTTTGCCGCCGCATCCCTCACCGAGAGCCTCACAGCCATCGGCGAGACCTACTCGGCAGAACACCCGGAGGTGACCTTCCGCTTCAACTTCGACTCCTCCGGCACCCTCAAGACCCAGATCCAGGAAGGCGCGGACTGCGACCTGTTCATCTCCGCCGGTCAGAAGCAGATGAACCAGCTGGACAGCACCGCTTCCGCCGATGTGAACACCGAAGGACTGGACTTCGTGGACAGCGATTCCCGCGTGGACCTGCTGGAGAACAAGGTCGTTCTGTGCGTGCCCGAGAATGGCGATAAGGGCATCGACAGCTTCGATTCTCTGGCCGAGCACCTCAAGGCCGGGGACATTCTGTTCTGCATGGGCAACAGCGATGTGCCCGTGGGCCAGTACACCCAGAAGATCCTTGCCTACTACGCTCTGGACGAGGAAGCACTGGCCGCAGCCGGTGTCATCACCTACGGCTCCAACGTCAAGGAGGTCACCACCCAGATCACCGAAGCCAGCGTGGATGCCGGTGTCGTGTACTGCACCGATGCCTACAGCGCAGGCCTGACCCCCGTGGATGAGGCCACCAAGGAGATGTGCGGTCAGGTCATCTATCCTGCCGCCGTGCTGAAGGCCGCCCCCAACGCCGAGGCTGCCAGGGAGTTTCTGGCCTATCTGCAGACCGACCGCGCCGCGACCGTGTTCGAGAGCGTGGGCTTCACCGCACTGTAAATCCGTTGTTTTTCAGAGCTTCCCCTCCGGGGGAAGCCTTTTTATTCAGAGGTATCATTTATGGACTGGTATCCCCTTTGGAACAGCCTGCGCATCGCCATCGTCAGCTGCGCGGCGGTGTTCTTCCTTGGCATTTTTGCCGCCTACTATATTGCCAAGCTGCCGCGCACTGTCAAGGGCGCGCTGGACGTGGTGCTCACCCTGCCCATGGTGCTGCCGCCCACGGTGGTGGGCTATTTTCTACTGCTTTTGTTCGGCGCAAAGCGGCCGCTGGGTGCCTTTTTCATGGAGCATTTCGGCGTGAAGCTGGTCATGAACTGGTACAGTGCCATCTTTGCATCCATCGTGGTGGCCTTTCCGCTGATGTACCGCACGGCGCGCGGCGCGTTTGAAAGCTTTGACGAAACGCTGGCATGGTCGGCGCAAACGCTGGGCCAGTCGGACGTGTGGATCTTCTGGCGGGTGCGGATGCCCTGCTGCCGTCAAGGCATTCTGGCCGGCACGGTGCTGGCCTTTGCCCGCGCGCTGGGCGAGTACGGTGCCACCAGCATGATCGCAGGCTACACCCCAGGCAAGACCGCCACCATTGCCACCACCGTGTACCAGCTGTGGCGCACCAACGACGAAGCCGGTGCCATGCGCTGGGTGCTGGTGGATATCGTGATCTCGGCAGTGGTGCTGCTGGCCGTGAATCTGCTGGAGAAAAAACAGAAAGCAGGTGGCCGCGCATGAGTCTTGAAGTGAACATTACCAAAAAGCTGGATGGCTTTACCCTTCACGCCAACTTTGCCGCGCGCAGCACCGCCACGGCCATTCTGGGCGCGTCCGGCTGCGGCAAAAGCATGACCCTGCGCTGCATTGCCGGTATCGTAAAGCCGGATGCGGGCCGCATCGTACTGGACGGCCGGGTGCTGTTTGACAGCGCCCAGCACATCGACCTGCCGCCGCAGCAGCGCGGCGTGGGCCTGCTGTTCCAGAACTACGCACTGTTCCCCAACATGACCGTGGAGCAGAACGTGCTCTGCGGCCTGAAAGCCGAAAAAGACAAGGCCGCCCGCAAGGCCCGCTGCGCCGAAATGCTGCAGGCCATGCGGCTGGAATCCCTTGCCAAGCGCTACCCGGCCCAGCTTTCCGGCGGACAGCAGCAGCGCACTGCGCTGGCACGCATCCTTGTGGGCAGGCCCAAAATTCTGATGCTGGACGAGCCGTTCAGTGCGCTGGACAGCTATCTGCGCGAGGAAGTGGAGGGCGAAGTGGGCAGCCTGCTGGCCGGGTTTGGCGGCACGGCGCTGCTGGTCACCCACAACCGTGACGAAGCCTACCGCCTGTGCCGGGATATGATCGTGATGGATGGCGGGCAGGTGCTGCGCACCGGCGGCACCAAAGAGGTGTTTGCAGACCCGCAGAGCACCACCGCCGCACGGCTGACCGGCTGCAAGAACATTCTGTCCTGCACCCGCGTGGATGCCCACACCGTGCGCCTGACTGGCTGGGATGCGCCCCTTCACCTTGCCGCCGAGGTGCCGGAAACCTGCACCGCCGTGGGCATCCGCGCCCACGACTTTGCCCCCTGCGCACCAGCTGCGCCGAACGCTCTGCCGGTGCAGCTGAACTCCACCAGCGAGAATCCCTTTGACTGGAACCTGATCTTTACCGCGCCGGACGGCACCACCCGCCTGTGGTGGAAGGTGAGCAAGACGAACCTGACCGCTGCGTCGCCGGAGGCACCGGCGTTTCTGGGCACTGCACCGCAGAACATCATGCCGCTGGGGTGACGGACAGCGTAAAAACCGCCCTGCAGGGCGCTGTGGACAGCAGCGGCTTTGCAAAGCCGCACAGCACATCCCACGGCCAAACAGCTGCACCTTATCCACAAGCTCACTATTATATGCGCCAAACTCGGAATTGTGCAGGTCGGAAAGCACCACCATCCGGCTGGGCCTGCGGTCTGCCCTGCAAACTCCGGCTGTGCAGGGCCGTTTTTCTGTGGTATACTGGTACTGGAAGCAGCCCGCCGCTGCGGGCACTTTTTTGAAAAGCATTCACGCAAACTTCACAGCTTTTTTTTATTCTTGCTGTATGATATTCTGGTCAAGAAGTCTATTATTGAGGAAGGTGTCTGTATTATGGCTAAGATCCTGATCGTTGACGATGAGCCGCGCATCCGCGAGCTGATCCGTGAACATTTACAATATTCCGGTTATATCTGTGAAGAAGCCGCCGACGGAACAGCTGCGCTGACCCAGCTTTCCGGCGGAGCCTTCGATCTGGTCATTCTGGACCTGATGATGCCGTTCATGGACGGTATGACCTGCCTGCGGGAGATGCGCGCCCGCCACATCAACACGCCGGTCATCATCCTGACCGCCCGCGGCGAGGAATACGACAAGCTGGCCGGCCTGGAGAGCGGTGCCGACGACTACGTTGTCAAGCCCTTCTCTCCCCGTGAGCTGGTAGCCCGCGTCAAGGCCGTGCTGAACCGCACCATGCCCAAGCCCGCTGCTGCCTCCGACACCATGACCTTTGGTGAGCTGACCATCGACACGGCCAGCCACACGGTGCGCGTTTCCGGCGAGGAGGTGGCCCTGACCCCCAAGGAGTTCGACCTGCTGGTGTTCCTTGCTTCCAACAAGGGCATCGCCCTCAGCCGTGAAAAGATCCTGCAGAAAGTGTGGAACTACGACTACTTTGGCGAGGACCGCACCGTGGATACCCATGTCAAAATGCTGCGGGGCCATCTGGGCAAGTGCCGCAGCTACATTGCTACCGTGTGGGGCATCGGCTACAAATTCGACCCCGACGCAACGCGCTGATAAAGGAGCGGAGGATTCATGCGGCACCATCACTCCCCCGGCATCCGCGGCCAGCTGATGTGGTTTTTGTGTTGTATCTGTCTGTTCCTGCTGGCACTGGTGTGGTTTCTGTCCACCCAGCTGCTGGAACCGCTGTACACCAAGCACATTGAAAAACAGCTGACCACTCAGGCAGAAAGCATCACCGCCGAGCTGGACAAGGCTATTGCAAACGGCGAAGCCCTTTCGGCATGGTCTTTTGGCCATCTTACGGTCAACACCGCGTTTTTTGACCGGCTTGCCACCCAGCTGTACGCCAGCGGTTCGCTGAACAGCTTCTGTGTGGATATTTCCGATACCACCATGCGCACGATCTATAAGATCGAGAACCAGTCCTACTGCAACCTGCACGAAACGCTGCTCTCGGATTCCGCCAACAACGATATGATCGTTTCCACCGCTGTGGCCATGCGCAAGAAATGCCGCACCACCGGCGGCTTTGTGCAGACCCTGAATCCGCCGCGGCTCTCCGGCTCGGCACAGCTGCTGGTAGGGCGCAACACCTCCGGCGGCGAGTACACCGTTCTGGTCACTACCAGCCTTGTGCATGTGGCCGAAGCCGGCAGGGTGCTGAGCACCGTGCTGCCCATGGCAGCGGCGCTGATCTTTGCCTTTGCCATGACGGCGGCATGGCTGTTCAGTGAGTGGTTCACAAAGCCGCTGCGCCAGCTTTCCAGCGCTGCCCGCCAGATGGCCATGGGCAACTATGCCGTGCAGGTGGATACCCGCCGCAGCGATGAGCTGGGCGATCTGGCCCGGGACTTCAATCACATGGCAAGCGAGGTGCAGCATTCTTCGCAGATGCAGCGCGACCTGCTGGCCAACGTCTCCCACGACCTGCGCACCCCGCTGACCCTTATCAAGGGCTATGCCGAGACGGTGCGCGACATTACCGGCGACGACAAGGCCCACCGCGATGAGCAGATGAACATTATCGTGGACGAGACCGACCGCCTGACCGCACTGGTCTCCAGCGTGATGGAGCTGAGCAAGGTGACCAGCGGTGCCGACAAATGCGAGCGCGTGCACTTTGATATGGGCCAGCTGTGCGACGAAGTGAGCGAACGGTACGATGCCATCTGCGCCCAGAACGGCTGGCAGCTCCAGCTGGAGCTGCCGGACGAGGAACTGCCCGTTTACGCAGACCCCAACATGATGCAGCGCGCACTGCATAACCTGCTGGGCAACGCCATGCACCACATCGGCAAAGACGGCATCTTCATCCTGCGGGCCCAGCGCTGCACCGAGGGCGTGCGGATCGAGGTGGAGGACCACGGCCCCGGCATCTCTGCCGACGACCTGCCCTATATCTTTGATCGGTACTACCGCTCCCGTTCGGATGCCGGCAAGCAGGGCACCGGTCTGGGCCTTTCCATCACCAAGGCCATCTTCCAGCAGCACGGCTTCCGCTTTGGTGTGCAGAGTGCCATCGGCATGGGCACTACGTTCTGGTTCATCATGAACGACCTGCCCGCCAATGCAGCCGAGATGGCCGGGCAGGAATAATCAGGAATAATTTTAAAGCCGGGATGACCGTGTGGTCGTCCCGGCTTTTGCTTTTTCTATAGAGCATCGTTTCTGCCCGCAATGCTGCGGCCATTCCAAGTGATTTACTGGCTGGAATCTGCTGTGCGATAAATTCCGAATGTATTATCCGGTGCGGGCATTTCCACCCGGGAGGCACGATCATTCACAGCCCACATCATCCAGCCCATTGCAGCCAGTGCCGCCAGAATGATGAGCCATTTTACAGAATTCGGCAGTTTTTTCATAGAAGATCCTTCAAATCCGTTTTATACTTTATTTTATATTTTCCGCTTTTATTCCGGTCTGCAAAGCTTCCGTGCACATCTGAGCAGCTCTTCGGCCTGCTGGCTGTCCAGCTGCTTCACCCATGCACCGCGCACTGCTGCGCCCTCGCCGGTGCTGCCCGCTTCGGCAAAGCTGGCAAGGTCGGAGTCGGTGCGGCTCTGCCATGCGGAAAAGCCCTCCGGCGCGATGTGTGCGCCAAGGCGGCAGTCCAGCACGGCAGTCTTTCCGGTGGGCCGCCACGGCCTGCCCAGAAACACCGTGCCCGCCGGGCAGTTGTCCGAGACAAAATCGCAATCCCAGAACACAAAGCCAAGGCCGTTCGCACCGCCGGACGGCGCTGTGACGTAGCTTGCAGGCAGGTGGTTGTTCACGGTGCGGATGGTGCACTGCTCAAACAGAGCGTCCGCGCCGCCAAAAATAAAATCGATATCTCCCGCGATCTCGCAGTGCCGGTAATACTGGGCCGTCGGTCGGCGGGGCGCAAAGCGGCCCGGGCCAAGGAAGCCATCCTTCTCCCGCTCCTTCTCCGGCAGAGGCGCGCAGAACAGCGTATCCTGATTGCCTAGCAGCCTCACATTCTCAAAGAGGGTGTGAGAGCAGTCCACATAAGCCGCCACGGCCTGCCCCACCTTTGCCCCGGGGCCGGCATCGTTTTCAATGGTCAGGTCCCGCACCCGCAGTTCTATCCCCCGGAAAAACGCGGTATAGCTGCGGAAGGTGTGGGTGGGCCTGCCGTCCGGGTGCGGCAGCTTGCCGCCGTCGCCCCACACGATGTGGGTGCTTTCCATGCCTGCGCCGATCAGGGTGATATCCTGTTTTTCGCACACCAGCTTTTCGCGGTAAACGCCCGGGCCAATGCGGATCTCTGCTGCGCAGGCATAAGGCACGGCCAGCACCGCTTCGGACACCGAAGCAAAATCGCCGCTGCCATCCTGCGCTACGGTTATGGTAAGCATGTTTCTGTCCTCCCGTTTTGTTTCTATGCTTCCATAGTATACCTTCTCCTCCGTCGAAAATCAACGAAGTTTGTATGAACATCAAACGCATTTTTCCAGCCGCAGCACCGCCGCCGTAATGTCGTCCGGCCTGCCGGTCTTCTGGGCGCGCACGCGGGCCGTTTCCACCAGCGTCTTTGCAACTTTTTCCGGCGCATCTCCTGCCGCAGCGGAAAGCTCCAGCTGCTTTGCCACCCAGCCCGGACCGTCCACCAGCAGCCCGTCCGAGACCAGCACCGCATAATCGCCCACCGTCAAATGCACCACCCGGCTCTGGCCGTTCACTCCGCCCAGAATGCCCACCGGCAGGCTGGTGTCGCCCACAGCACGCACCCGCCCGCCGTGCACAAGGAAGCCCGGTGCCGCACCGGCCTTGAACAGCCTTGCCGTGCCGGTGTAAAGATCCACGCTGATGAGGTCCAGCGTGGCACCGCTCTCATCCTCACTTTTCAGGGCAAGGGCCACGTTGACCAGCCTTGCCGCCAGCTCTGCGGTAAAGCCCGCCTTGAGCAGCCGGGCCGTCAGCTCGGCGGCAAGGTTGCCATCCACGGCTGCAGGCCTGCCGGTGCCCATGCCGTCGCACAGGATCATCTGCGCTGCCGCCGGGCTGCAGAACTGCTGCACCGCATCGCCGGAAATACTGCCCCGCGCCGCCGCGCCCGCCATGCCGAACACGGCCCGCAGCACCGGCTTTTCGCTGAACAGCAGGGTGGTCATTCCCTTGCAGGAAAGCACCTGCGGCACTTCCAGCGTGCGGCGGCAGATGCGGCCCACCTCCCCGGCCAGCGCGGCCAGCTCCTGCGCCGAGAAGCGGGTGCGCGGCAGCGTGACCGCCGCATGGGTGCGGCCCAGATCATCCAGCGTGACGGCACACTCCTGCGGCGGAGTGCCAAGCTGCGCAAAGAAGTCCGCCACCCGGCCGGATTTATAGGGTTCCGGGTCGCCCGGACGGCCCAGCTGTTCTCCCAACACGCCCAGCGCTTCGGCCACGGCGCTGTACTGCTCGGTCAGGGCAGTGCGCATGGCTTCGGCATGAAGGCGGGCCTCCTTGCGGCTGCGGTACAGCGCAAAGGAGCGGTTTGCCGCTGCGCACAGTGCTGCCGGGTGGATGCACCGGGATAATTGTCCGGGCAATTGAGCCGTTTCCAGCCCGCCGCTGCTTTCCAGCAGAGGGCGCAGTGCTTCCATGCCCTCCAGCGTGGCGGCATACTCCTGCTTCCAGCAGGTATCCCGCCGCCCGCAGTTAAAACAAAGGGTATCATGTGTGTTATCAATTACCCAATGGAAATCCTCACACCGGTGCGGCAGCGTTTCGTAGACATCGTTCACGGTCTCTGCCAGCGATGCAAGGCTCTGGGACACCTGTTCCAGCCGGGTGGCCGCTGCACTGTACTGCTGCGGCTGGGCCTGCCCTGCTTGCGGCTTTTCTTCCGGCTCCGGCACAAGCCACGCTGCGGGCATGGCCGCTACGGCCGTGATGCCGATGCAGACGTTCAGCAGATATTGGAACGCGCTCCCGGGCGGCTGCACACAGAGTGCACCGGTCACGCAGCCGCCCGCGTAGGCGGCTACCGTTTCCATGCGCCGTCCGGGTGCCAGCACTGCCGCTGCCGCCGTGGCACAGGCAAGTCCGGATGCCGCAAAGCTGAGGGCCGGGTCTGCCGCGCACAGCGCAGCACCCAGCACCGCGCAGGCCGCAAGCGCGGCTTTGGCCTGCCCTTTGCTGCATAAATACAGTTCCAGCGCCGCGCAGACGATCACGCCCGGCAGCAGCTTCCACAGCTGCACACTGCCCAGCGCCGCCGCTGCGGCCGCACCCACCAGAAGCATCCCGGCACCCGGCTTTTCGGGCGCGAACTGCCGCAGACAAAAGCCCATGGCTGCGGCCAGCAGGGCATCTGCTGCACTGTAAAGCACCAGCTCTGCCCCGCCGCCGCCAAAGGCAAAGCACAGCGCCACGCCCACCAGCGTGCCGCAGCCCGCCAGTGCCGCCGGGGTCAGTGTTCTGGCACCCATCCACCGCGCTGCCACTGCAGCACCCAGTGCGCACAGCATACAGACACTGCGCAGCGAGAGCGCGCCAAACCCGTGCAGCAGCACACCCAGCGCCGCACCCGCCGCACAGGGGGCAAAGCAGTCCTCTGCAAAGCCCAGCACAAAACCCAGACCAAAAGGCATCAGTGCACCGTACAGAACGGCCCAGCCGCCTGCAAATCCCACTGCCACAGCCGCCAGCCTGCGCGCTGCCGGGCGCAGCTCCGCCCGCCGTGCCAGCGCTGCCCGCTGTCCATTCTGCCGCCCGACCGCTGCCAGACCCATCCGCTCTGTCATAAAAACTCCCCGCTTTCCGGCGGGGCGTTGTGGTTCTGTTCCCCGCGCTTTCTGCATATACTGTAGCGCGGGCGCGCGGCGATTTTTGGCGCGGTGCAGTGTTCTGCCGCAAACCGGCCCAAAGACGCAAAAAAGCCCTGCGGCATCCAAAAACGCCGCAGAGCTTTGTGTTATTTTGCAAAAAATCAGCCGTTTAGCTTTTCAATTGCCGCTTTTACGCGGGCAAGGGTGGTTTCGCGGCCCATCATGCAGGCAAGGTCGGTGCCGCCGCCGGGGGTGCGCTGCTTGCCAGAAAGGGCAATGCCCAGCGGGTACAGCAGCCAGCCGTTCTTCTTGCCCAGCTCCTCAGCCTTGGCCTTGCAGGCATCGAAGACGGCATCGCGATTGCCAAAATCCAGTGCTTCGTCGCTGAGCACAGGCAGCAGGGCTTCCAGTGCCTCCTTGGCGGTTTCCGGGGTGGTCTTCTGCTTCTTGTTGGCGTACATGCTCACATCGTACTCGGGCATCGCATCAAAGAAATCCAGCTGCTCCGGGATCTCGCCCAGCACTTCGCAGCGGGGCTGCAGGTTTGCGCACAGCAGCTTTTTGTCGATAGAGGTGTGCACGGCCTTGTCGATCCACGGCTCCGCCTTCTTCTGGAACTCTTCCGGGGACAGGCGGCGGATATATTCCGCGTTGATGGCCCGCAGCTTGAGGGGATCGAAGATGGCCGGAGACTTGGAGATGCCGTCCGGAGACCAGATCTTGACCAGTTCCGGCAGGGAGAAGATCTCCTGCTCGGCATACTCGCCCTTGGGGCTCCAGCCCAGCAGGCAGATGTAGTTCAGCACGGCCTCGGTCAGGTAGCCCTTTGCCACCAGATCCTGATAGCTGGCATCGCCGTTGCGCTTGGAAAGCTTATTCTGCGCATCCTTCATGACCGGCGGGCAGTGGATGTAGGTGGGGATCTCCCAGCCGAATGCCTGATACAGCAGGTTGTACTTGGGGGTAGAGGACAGATACTCGCTGCCGCGGATCACGTGGGTGATGCCCATGAGGTGGTCGTCCACCACATTTGCAAAGTTGTAGGTGGGCATGCCGTCGGTCTTGATGAGGATCTGGTCGTCCATCTCGCTGTTGTTCACCTCGATGTGGCCGTACACCACATCGTCGAAGCCGGTCACGCCCTCGCGGGGGATCTTCTGGCGGATAACATAGGGTTCCCCGGCAGCAAGACGCTTTTCCACTTCGTCCTTGGGCAGGTCGCGGCAGCATCCGTCATAGTGGGTCATCTCACCGTTGGCGCGCTGCTCGGCGTGCAGGGCCTCCAGACGCTCCTCGGTGCAGAAGCAATAATATGCCTTGCCCTCGGCCACCAGCTGCTCGGCATACTGCTTGAACATGCCCATGCGCTCGCTCTGCACATAGGGGCCCACGGGGCCGCCGATGTCCGGGCCTTCGTCCCACAGCAGGCCGGTCTCCCGCAGGG
>ERZ791843.305-NODE-305-length-38053-cov-3.4331_pt1 | contig 38053 bp, 25 predicted proteins | sample MGYA00510290_ERZ791843 | MGnify/ENA primary metagenome ERZ791843 (study PRJEB30046, sample SAMN00715254) | human gut metagenome | study: EMG produced TPA metagenomics assembly of the A metagenome-wide association study of gut microbiota in type 2... | reverse complement strand
AAAAACGATGATATTTATTTATATTTCTTCCAATAGCATACAGCATGAATTCTTTTGCTAAATACCCTGACATTGCTACTTTATGGAGTGACCAAAATGAATTAACTGCGGATGAAGTCCGACCCAATCACAGATCTGGTGCTTGGACTTGCCCTACTTGCCATAACGATTACAATGCTGAAATCATTGATATGGTAAATGGAGATGCTGACTGTCCGTATTGTAATGACCGCATGGTTGCACCCGGATATAACACTCTTGCTGCTAAATTTCCTGATATCGCTGCTTTGTGGAGTGATAAAAACGAATTATCTGCTGATGAAGTTCTTCCTAATACTAATATTGCAAAATGGCACTGTCCTGTATGCTACAATAACTAAAGTTCCTTTATAACCTTTTGGTTCAAAAATGGAACCAGGTTCCAAAAATGGTACCTTATTGCTATTGACATAAATCAAATATCTCTTGTATGTATTTCCTCATAGTTTTATCAGGAAGTTCATTAATAAAATCTTCTTTCCAATCTTCTACCATATCTAACTGAACTTGTAACAGATATTCGTCCATAATAATCTGTCGATTCACTTCCTGTTTAATATTTCCTGCAAGTTCCTCTAGCAAATCCTTATGTTCCATATCGAAGACGACTCTATACTCCTCAAGTCCCAAAGCATCCAACAAATATGAAATACGCTCGAAATCACGAATACTCATTACCTCTTCCCCAATAAGTTTTTTCCGATCCTTTAAGTTACATATACTAAGGAACAGCAATCTTTGTTGTTTTACCCTTTTCTCCATATATCAGATCCCTCTCAAAAATATTTTGTGTACTTAAAATAAGTCCATATAAAACATAGTATCAAAATTTCCATCTAATATAAATACTTATAGTGTACTTATTATGAACTTATTTCTAAGGAGATTATTTTGATATGGAAAAAGATAAACATTTGGGATTGCGTATAGATTCAGATACCCATAGAAAATTAAAAAGTATGGCCGAATTTGACGGACGTTCTATAAATGGGGAAGTATTATATCTAATCAGACAGGCAATCGCTGAACATGAAAAAACTCATGGAGAGCTGAAATAAAGCTCTCCTATTTAATTACTGGTTTCCCAAATCTCCTTTATTATTATTTTACTCTGAGTAAATCCTAATTGCTTTTTACAGTCTTCAATCTCTTTCATCGAAACTCCAATAACATCTTCTATTTGTTCTGGAGTTTTGCCTCGCTTAAGAGAATTAACAATCAAATTAAATCTTCCTTATCTATCCAAATAAATCAGGTCTTTAAATTTTTTAACACCTCTTCATTTTGCTCAATGAATACTAGCCATTGTATTAATTACCGTTGCCAAATCTCTCATTGGTCTCTTCGATACTCGTTTATCTAACTTTTCAAGTACATATTTACAAGCCTCATTATTCATATCTGTTACTATTTCTAACTGGATTCTTGCGCGTGATGCCCCAACATAAAATAATTGGACTTCTTCCAATAATGTACTTTCTGAAAAATCTACTAAGATAACAGCGTCCGCTTCTAATCCTTTAAATTTCCTACATGAAGTAAAATAACATCCTTTGTGTCTCTGATTCACAATATCATTCGCCAATATACTATTTTTTTCTGTTTTTAACGTTAAAATTACAATATCCTGAATCTTATTTTCATGAAGTTTCGAAATAATTTCATCTAAAACATTCATATATACACTTGAACATGTAACATAATGCATTTTCGGAATTTTTCCAGTTATTCCACTTTCAGCCAATTTCTTTACGGTTATAGGTAATAATTCAATCGACGTCTTGAAAATATTTTTTGTATTACGACAATTGTTATGTAACGTGAGTCTACAATCACAATCACTTATAAATTCTGGAATCTTTTCTGCCTGTACCAATTGAAATCTATCATAAAATACATAAAATGAGGAATTTTCATTCATTCCAGAAACAATTATTTTATGCAGAAGTTTCAACACCTGCGTCTCTTCTATTACTTCTCGCCCAAAATCCTGTCCTTCATCAATTATCACATGCTCATATGGAAAACCACCAAAAGCTACATAATCTTTCAATTTTTCAACAGTTCTTCGATAATCAGGCTCATCCGTATCGCATAACTGGCATGAAAAAGCCGCAATTGTCATAAATGAAATCTTATGGTTTCCATATTTTTCTTCAAGATGATTTTTTAAAGCTACATTAAAACATAAGAAAAGAACGTTTTCCCCATTTTCCGCGTGGCGACGTGCTTTTTCTACTGCAATAAGCGTTTTTCCTGTTCCTGCAGCACCGTTAATCACTGCCGTTCTTTGTTCATCCAGAAAATTTAAAATTGCTGATTGTTCATCTAACATTCTGTGAAAAAGCATATGTTTTACTTCAATATCAAAATCTGATGGCGGAAATATATTAAACTTTGGGCATAATACTCCTCTTAGCAATTTGTGTACCTCTGCAGGTGTAAGATCTGTCGTCACTTTCGTCTGTACATTCAAGGAAAACAGCATTTCAATATATGGTTGAGGATTTTCTATAGCTTCCATACCAATAACCAATGAACGATCACCTTCTGGCGGCATCTGTATATTATCCAATTTATCCGATGTCAGTGACGGAAACCATACACCATGTATATATTTCAAACGTTCATTTATATATCCGACCGAACTTTCTGCAATATACTGCATTAACTTCCATTTATTAGCAGCGGCCTGATTAAAGGGTCCACCATTATGCATAGGTTGTCCGTTCCCATATAACCAATGTCCATCTTTATAAGATACCGATCCTGCTTTTGCTTCAAGACAAAGAATTCCTTTTTGCGGATGAAATATAATAAAATCAGTCTCGCTTTCATGTATTGTATGCGATATAACTTTCGTAATTCGAAACGAATGAAAAACATAATATTCTTCTGGCAGTTTTTCCAACGCATCAAACATAACATTTTCCAAACTGCTCTCATGAAAAACATTCGGTTTTTCAGGAATCATAACAGCCATCAGATAAGCTCCCCTAACAATTTCTTTACTTTATCCGTACATCCATCTGGACCATAGATACATCTGACTCCTGCTTTTTCAGCTGCTTTCATATCATCTTCTTGATCTGATGAAAAATACATAATATTATTGTTTTTCCAATAATAATCACATTCTCTTTCTTCCGATTCACCCAGAATTCCAAACCTGACATTTCCATTCGGCATTGTTTTCCCTAATAACACACCACTTTTTTCTAAAAAATCTGCAATCTCTTCTTCACCAACTGTATCTGCAAATTGTCTGATATCTCTTATTATGCTTTCCGGCTCCTCAGCGCCAAGTTCAATACCGCTAATTATATATACCGATCTGTTATCAGAGTCTACCCGATCCAGTCTTTCATGTTTTTCAGGCACTTGTACGTTTCCCCACTCTTTATTACCATACAACTGTTCATAGAAAAATCCGAGTTTTTTATGTTCGTATGTACCTACAATAACTCCTCTGTCAAGGAAAACATTGAATTCCTCACAACAGGTTTCTGGTAACAATGCACATGAATAACAAGCTGCAAGATTAAGTGAATCTCGTCCCTGACCATTGCTTAAGGAACATACAGGATCATTTGAGCAACTCACTGCCGATTCAATAGCCTTTTTATAAATTCCCGGAAAAGTATCATGATATCCCTGGCGCACAAGCCCACCCAATGTACCTTCCGAATCACCACTTGCTGTGTATATTAGAATTGCTGCCATTTCTTTTCCCTCTGCTTCTTCACCACAATAAATTCTTTCTTTTAAAGAAGAGATATTATATCCACATTCAAAACTCAACTGTTTTATAAGCAAATGCGAAATAGTATGTAGCAAAAGAAACTTACCAGATATCTTTCGTGGATTCTGACTTCCTAAAAATGAATTATCATAGTTATCCTGAAGCGTTTTTATTCTTTTTTCCAATACCGTATTTCCAGATCTCCACTTATTAATAGCATCCTCATCAAATTCAATAAATATCCCCTCTCCATAAACATTATATCCAGGATACCATTTCGTCTCCTTTTCTTTAACAGAAACAAATTTAGATGAATGCATTTCTATCATAGATGCCGGAAAAGGTTCAATACGCGAAAAGCCAAGCAACACTTGTACTTCCCGAATTTTTTCTATAAGAGATATTTCTTTTACGAATGGAATATTATATAAAGAAATATCTGTTGAAATTCTCTTAAAGTCATCATATTCTGTTCCACTTACAGTTGCTCTCCCTGATAGCGCATCAAATTCTGCAGCTCTGTAGGCAATACTAGATGTGTCATAATTTTTTTCGGTACTATGAGAGACTCTGCGTTTAAGTATTTCTTTGACCTGTTTTTTGTCAGCCCCCAAGTTTATAGCAATTTTTTCAGCATACTCATCTATAGTATCTTGAATACCTAATTCCATGTTTTCAGCCGAAAGTCTTTTCCCCATTTTTCGGGTCTGCTCAATAGAAATCCTAAAATCATTATATAAATTACTTTCCTCAATCATGGTATTAAGTATATTCGAATATGGCGGAATAACCAGTGAACTTGCCGTTACAGGAAAGTAAACAGATGAGCTACCACGTTGAAGAACTTTTGGATATAATCCGCAGTCGCATTTTTCATGCTTCCATGGATGTCTTCCACGGCATGTAAAATCGTATTTTCCCGGATACTTTTCATCAATCTTTTCAAATTCTCCTTCATTAAAAGCTCCTGCCAAAGTTGCACTTGCTCCGCATGTTTTACATTTCACCCTTAAACCTTCCAGCCCTTCAGACGAAACAGGGTTTGTTGAAAATTCCAACTGAGGATTGTTGCATATATCCTTAGCTCCGCCAAAACTTTTAGCATGAACCCATTTTACCCATGGAAAATCATCGATATGTCCATGTTCACATACTGTTATAATTCTCGCCACAACAAGTTCTATGTGATGTGTTGGGCATAATAAATGCTTCGCCATATTTCTATTCTGAATCTTATCATTCTCTTTGGCAATCTTATTATATTCTTGAATCCATTTGGAAAGCGGTTGAAACTTTCTGCATTTAGGACAGAAATACCATTCTGGGAAACGCGCATATGCTATACCATCGCGCCCTTTTCCTCCAGCAGGCATTCCAAAGTAACTAACACCTAACGCTTTTTCAAGACGTTCATCATGAATTTTTATTACTTCATTTTCCCAATACTCTGGTGCAGCTGTCATAAGTGTCTGTGACGGAAAATCAACCATTGCTCCAACACCATACTGAAGAACTGCTTGTGATGCTCGTACTGAATGAGAAGTTGAATTAAGTCGTACTTTTTCCACTGATTTATCACTCATATCTATTTATCCTCATTCCATTCTATAATACTTCCCGGAACCATAACATCTACATTTCTCATAGAAGTCATGGTTTCAAAAGCTGGATCATCCCTGTATGTTCCAAAAATTTTCAACAAACGTTCACCCGGTCCATCAGGATTTTTCACCATAAATTTATCTCCATAAAAAAATGTTCCATCTGATTCTTCCGAGAGATCCTGCCATTTTTCAAAAATGTCTTCAATTTCCTGCCGTACACACTCTGAATCATCATTCATATAAGGATTAACCCTATGATTAACACTTTTACATCTTTCCACAATAAAATCTGTTATTTCATCTATCTCTTTCTGATATTTATCTTTACGGAAATTAGCTGCAAAATTGTCCAGTTTTAACGACGGATCAGAAAGTCTAAGATAAGCGATTAACACAGCATGCAGTGCCCTTTTTCTTGCGGGACTAGAAAAAGGCGTAGCACCTGTTGGTTCAACATATTTATAAAATGATTCATGGTATGGACGGAACTGTTCATAATGTGATCTATCCCTACTTTTACCTCCATCGTACATAACAAATGCCATTCCGGGATATTCTCTGCCAACACGACTTGATGCCTGAATATATTCACTCGTAAGTTTTGGCTGGCCCACAATTAACATAACATTCAGCCTTGCTACATCAATTCCAACAGATATCATATTTGTTGCAAGCACAATATTAGCCGGCAATGGTGATACTCTATTTTTGATATTTTCCGCTGAATACTCCACTTTTTCAAGTTTATCCAATGTCCTGTTTAACTCAGTAGTTGTCAATCGGCTCGTAAGCTCGTCTGCCGAACCTATACTTCTTACATCTGAACTGGATTTTAGCCGGAAACACATACGTTTCATGAAATCTTTTACGTCATCATCAACCATTGTCGATGCTTTCCCAAGATCTTTCAAACTGTTATAATATGCTGTCACAGTCCAGAGTTTGTCCCGTATAGCATCTGGGATATTCATATCTTTTGCCTTTTGAAGGAGAGCTGCAATTGAACGGATTTCCATCATAGCTTTTGTCTTTCCTGATGGCATAAGTCCGATATATTTCCTTCCATATATTCCATTTGCATAATCTATCTTGGATTCGCGAGCAAAAAATGAATCTTCTGCGTCAAGCGCCGGATGAGGAAACTGTCGAACATCTCGGTCATACAGTGCAGCACACTGCTCTACTGCTCGTCGTATGGTCGCAGTAGATGCAACAATTTTTGTAATACTTCCTTTCTTCCGACACAACGCATCGATTGCACTCTCATAAAGACCGACTATCGTTCCTAAAGGTCCAGATATAAGATGTAACTCATCCTGAATAATCAGCTCTGGTGCGCGGTTATTGCTTCCAACCGCAAAAAAGTTCCCAATTTCACCGTTCCATGGAAGCATTGCAAATTTATCAACCGTTCCAAATAAAAGTGTTGGCGGTTCTCTGTATAATTCCTCATCCACGATTTGAACCGGAAGTCCATTGCCAAAATCGCATGCCTGTCTTGTACATAACAACTTGAAATGATTTCCAGAACGCATCTGATAGCCAAATTCCCCACGCTTTTTCCCCTTCTTATCTTTTTCTTTCACAAGTCTAGTTCCGCACCACGGACATTTCAAGACTTGAAATTTATTATATTTTTCCTTCGCATACTCAAGATTATATGCCGTTACATTATTTAATTTTTTCAAACACTCACTTGCTGTTTTATTTTTATTTGGTGTATGTTCTCCACCAATCCATAAGCCAATTGTTATTGGTTTCTTTCCAAGTGAATATGATGGGTAATGACTTCTCTTCGCCTCACAGTCTCTCCTAATATACTCACATGCGCATATTAACGTTGATGCTCTTGTAAACTGTTGTGCTGCAAGCAACCGTAGTGTATATCGCATAATAACAGTTGTACCGTCACTAGACTCAGGATAAACAAATCGTCTATAAAAAATAGTCATTGCCGTAAGACCAAGATATGCTTCTGTCTTACCACCTCCTGTAGGAAACCAAATCAAATCAACCAACGAACGGTCTTGGGACGTATCATCTGTAACAGAAACAACGTCAAGTAGCATAAATGCAAGCTGAAACGGACGCCATGCATATTTGTCATTCGGATATTCACGATCAGCAGTATAATAATCTGTCTTCCTTAATGCATCCGACAATTCCTTTTCATCTGGGAAACTCGCAGGCCACCGCTTCTGAATATTCAACTGCACCCTTTGCATAAACATCGCACGGTTAGCAAGGCAAAATGCGTTCCATGCATTTGGATTATTATGAAGCACCTCTATTCCCCTATTCATCCTATCACATGCTTCGCGACATCCTAAAATATTTTTACCGGCAATTGTTCTGTATTTTTCCTCCAACTGCGGTACTTTTTTCATTATGTCATTAATCCAATCAGAATATGCCTGTACAAAGCATTTCAAATCACTTAATTTTTTATCTTTATCCGTTTTATCAAGATCCGAAAGATACTTCATCGATAATGTTTTATCTGGCACACCATATTTCGGATTGATTCCAAACTCCATTGATGGCACTTCTTTCTGCGGGAAAAAATCATTATATATATAACCTTCTCCACTTCCATTAATGTTCCAATCCACTGCAGTTCCAAGCCCAGTTCCATATACATGCTTATTTCTATATTGCAGTTCCAATGACTGCTCCTCGTCATCAAGAATATTAAAATCTGTTGAACCAGTATATTCCACAAATGTAAAATTGTTATTTTCACTACTGATTTCTATTTTAGGTTGAAAAACACAGTTTGTCCCGCTTGGATACCCTTGTTTCTTATTCACCACCATTACAGTAACTGATGTAGAACCATTATCCATTTTTCTTCTTAATGCTGTAATATTAAGCAAATCTGATTCAAAATTTTCAGCATGATCTACATAATCCATATCTCCAAATACAATTGAAATATCATCAAATTCATATGGTTCCCTAACATATCCATTTCTCATCTGATTTGCCAATTTATACATATTGTCAATTAAATGGTCTTCATCCAATCCTAAAATATCTTGATTTTTTATCTCAGTTACTCTTTTTCTGTTAAAGTCGTTATTCATAATCAAACATTTTTCTTTCGAATTATATCCGATATATGACTCTATCACTTCTGGCACTTTCCACTTCTCTTGGTTTGCAGGCTCAAACGGAATTTTACATTCTTTTAAAGTTGCTCGTCTATATGTGCCATATTTTAGCGAAAGATTTATCCTATCAGTTTTTCCATTTACTAAAAACGTAATTCCAAAAGAAGATGGCATATTTTGCATTGCAAGACTCACTTCTTCATCCATGCCATCTTCCGAATCTGGATCATCTCCAATCAGACTTTGATTTTCTTCTGATTGATTTGAAAGTGATTGTATCTTGTGATCGCTATTTTCACTATCCTTATTCTCTATGTCATCTTCACCTGTTGATTCCACCTCAGATGAGTCTTCCATTCTATCTGTATCATTATTATCTGCATTCATCTTATTATTTCGTGGGAATAAAATTCCTACAGAATAGCGAGTTTCTGGTGGTGTTGTAATCAGTTCATGTTCCTCATCTGGAATTGATACCTCCGATCCTGGTCCCAAAAGTTCTTTTTTAATCAATTCGATAAAATCATCTCTAGTTTTCAATAATTCTTTTTTATCCAACACTATTTATAATCCCCCTTCAAAATCTACCGGTCGATTCGTCATATAAGACGGTATCCTCCTGTCAACTTTTGCTATTCTGTCTATCTGTAAAATAATCGCCATTGTACTTAATCTGCCATATAATTCAGCTGGAATATATGTACTTACATATTCTTTCCCCTGTAGTTTTTTTACAATTGCATTTCCAAGTTCTGCTAATATCTTTTTTCTAATCTTCCTTATTTCTGCACATGCATCAAAATATATATCTATATTAGATAACATATCTTCATCTCTGGTTAGCATAGCAATCTGATAAAAAGATTCTTTCTTTTGTGGTCCCACAATATGTGCATCTTCATTTAACCATACCTGAATAGCAGCTACTTGAACATTTGTTCCGTTTTTCAACATTTGTTCAGCAATCTCTTTTGGTGTTTTTTCTGTCCTTTTCATATAATCCAAAAGGTCTTCCTTCCATTGTCTGGACATTTTATACCATTCCTTAATTTGTGACTTTGTATCCTTTTTTTGAATAAATATCTTCAAAATATAATCAACAATATCGCGCGTATCTGCGTCACGATTAAAAAATAATATATTATCACCAATTTCTACTCGTTCTGACCGTTTTTGTACAACCTCTTTCTTTTCAAAATCTACAACATATGCCATATACTGTTTTGTCAGCATAGCTCCTTCACCATCTTCAAAATGAATCAAACGTATAACCTCTGATATTGGTGAGGATTTCCCCACATATTCATTACGTACTACAGTATCAAATTTTATTGCTAAACTCTCTTCTGAATATTTTTTCATTTCATTATCTACTTGTGATATCTCTTCTATTTCTTCAACCTTTTCAAAATAAAATTCATTATTTTCTAATTCTAAATCTTCAGATACTTTTTGTCTTTCATTCAAAAGATGATTAATTTCTGCATTCTCTTTACTCTTATAGTTAAACATCATTTCTTCAGGTTCATAAAGAAGAATAGATATGTTTTTTGCTGAAACGCAATGAAATATATCAAAATTTGATCTATCTAAATTGCCAACTACCAAAATCTGATCATATTCTTTGTTATTATCAAAACGATTTGCCGATACTATATCTAAATTTAAAGCGTCCTTATTATATTCTCCTAATACATAGTTCCACATTATCCCAACATGATTAACTTTTGCCACAATAATAGCTTTTTTATCCCGTCTGTTTTCTCTAACAAATCGCCGTATATATTCTCTTTTAGGAGAATTTTTCTTATACTCTTGTATAAGTTTTTCCAATGTATTTATGATAACCTTTCCTGGCATAAACAGATTATCCGGAAGCAATAATAACTTCTGCTTTAAATCATCCAATCGGACGGTCGGATCATAACTCTGCATTTTTTCATCATCAACAGCATTTTTTATGTCTTCTTCTGAAAATGCTGTTGTCATAAAAAACTTCATTAACGCATATGATGGTATAACAACTTCTGATCTTGTAACATCATCCAATTCATCATTTCGAATAAGCCGGACAGCGTTTTTAAATTTTTTATATTCTCCCCAGCTGATAATTCCTCCGACCTGTATTTTCTCTATTTCACGATCTATGACCGTATCAACCTGACTGCTTATTTTCAACGTATATTCATTTTTGTTTTTTACAGGAAGCATATTTTCTAAAAGGAAATCTTTTGTACAAGCATATATCGAAGCCGATTCATACTGAAACGCCAATTCCTTAACAGAAGGAAGATCCATTCCTCCACATATAAAAGCAAACTTAATCTTTTCACGATTCATTACACTCGGAATTTCTGTTATTCCATGTTCAATAATACGATTTCCACAAACAAATATGCCAAGGCACTCATTTCCATCGTATGCATACGTCTGATCAATAGCTACTGAAATTTTAGCTGTAAATTTCAGCATTACTTCACCTTTTTCAGAATTAACACCTAATGGATACTCCCTATCTTCCGTAAACCATGATGCTGTCGCCAATTCAGCCAACCCAATCTCTGATTTTCCATAACGGATATAAATATTTTCCATATAATATTCCGCCATGGTTTTTCCCATTACAAAAATAACAGATGCATCTGTTATCTGTGGTATTTCGTTTTCCGCACATCCAAGTAATTCTGAAAGAAATTTTTCTCGTTTTCCAGTTTTTCTCCGAATTCCCCTACCATCATATCTTGTCGATTCACCATAATAAGGGGTAATTTTTGCCCAGCTTATCCGACCAACTTTTATGATTCCGCCACCTTGTAATATGCATGCCCTTTCTACTCCATCATCATTCTCAATTCCTTTAAATTTTCCACGCTTATTATTATAAATCACCGGATCATCTATATCGAGTGAACGTACTATCTGCTCCACATCCATTCCATTTCCCAAAATAGTAGCAAATGTAGCCCAAACAACCGCAACAGCCATAAAACATGGCGAATCAATATGTAAGGCTATTCCACGCCCTAGACTGTTTTCATCTGAAACCGTCCCGGTCAAAAAATTCATAAAAGATTTTATAATATATTCATCTGATATAACCGCTCTTCCCAGACATATATCACATTTCTGTATAATGTCATGTACTTTTTCAAAATCCATCATATTCTCCAAATTCTATTCTATAAATACATCCATTTTATCACCAACGTATTCCAATTCATATTTTCCATCTTCATAACTGATACAGTCCATTTTTTCCATGTCCTTCAATATTCTATATACTGACACTGTTGATATATTTAGTTGTTCACTAACTTTTTTTACACCAAACTCCTGTGCGATACCAACTGCTTTTACAAAATCGCAATATTTTTCAATATTTATCTTTCTCTGTTTATTTTCTATCAGTTCTCTTGCTTTTAGAATAATGACTTTCTGCGCTCCTGGAACTTTGTACTGTTCTATTTCCTTCTTAGAAAAATTCTTTATCATTAAATTTACACAATTTTTTATAAAAACAGCCATCTCTTCAATAACAGGTATTGAAACTGAATTTCCAAACTGTTTAAATTTCTGCTGATTAGATATTCCATCTGGAAATGAAAAGTGATCCACATTATTTTCATCTACAAAACCATATCCAATAAATCCTTGAAGTTTCCCCCATTCAGTAGGCGTCATTGTTCTAATAAATTTAGTATTAATAGCTGTCCTTTTCGGCGCTATCAACTTTCCAGCACATTTTTCCCCGTTTTTCGGATCATATATAAGATTTCTTTCCTTCCCTGATCCACCTGTTGCCAGAATTGTATTTGCAATCGGTTTTTTAATTCCTGGTTCATTGACTATCCTATATCCAAATCCGTTTCCATTTTCTTTTTGCCTAATCTTGTGATTTTCCAACGTTTTCAAATAACCTGATGACATAAAATACTGTGCCGAAACATCTGATTCTAAAATCTCTGTCAAATCGTGATAAATCTGTTTAGTTCCTCTTTTGGGAAGTTCATTTGGAATTTTATTTAAATGTTTACCGTAATAATCCCTGCTAAACGCAACAATATATACTCTTGGTCTGTTTTGCGGTAAACCAAAATATTTTGTATTTCTAATAAACGAAGTTTTATTATATGTCAACTTATCATTATCATGATTTACCCCCACCACATGATAATTTAACTCTTTTTCTAAAGTATTAATAATTATTTCAAACGTTCTACCCTTATCATGGCTGACAAGATTTTCCACATTTTCAAGGAAAACAACTTTTGGCATCGTCTGTTGAATAATCTGTGCTATCTCAAAAAATATTGTTCCTTTAGTTGTATCATGGAATCCCTTTAATAAACCGATACGACTAAATGTTTGACACGGAAAACCAGCCAACAAAACATCATACTCTGTCTGTCGTAAAATTTTTTTGAACGCAGCATCTTTTACATCATGTTCAGCATCGTCTCCAAATAAATGTTTATACGTTTTACAAGCATATTTATCAATCTCAGCAGACATAACATTTTCAAAATCACCTGCCAATTCAAATCCTCTTCTTATTCCTCCTATTCCACAACATAAATCTATCATTCGCATGTTTCATTTCTCCCTATAGTCTTATTGATATTGTATAAATATACTTCTGCCTTTTCAATGTCATGGCTACATCTTTACGCTACCCATCAGTAGGCATTTATATAATTCTAAAATTCATATTTAGTATGACACATTTTTCAAAATCGGTATTTTCTAGGATGGAAAATGCATAACCTAAAACAGCTTATTACTCCTCATTTTCTTCTAGCATAGCCTCAAAGATTACTTCTTCAATTACTTTTATACATTCATCTGTTTTTTTCTTTATATCATTTCCCCAAAATCTGATAACTGTCCACCCAAGGAAATTCAATTCCTTATTTATTTCATTATCATGCTCTATATTTTTCCCAATTTTTTTAATCCAGAAGTCAGGGTTGCTCCCTTTTTCTAATTTCGGACGCAAAACTTCCCAATCCTTTCCATGAAAAAATTCGCTGTCACAAAAGATAGCTATTTTATATTGGGTTATTGCAATATCTGGTGTTCCGGGAATCTTTTTATAATTTTTTCTATATCGAATTCCTTTCTTCCACAACGCTTTTCTAAGTAATAATTCTATAGATGTATCCTTTGATTTTATATTGCTCATGTTTTTATGACGCTGTTCCGGTGTTAATCGATCCATTTTATATCCTCTTTATAAATCAACATATTTTCACATCTTATAGCTTATATTCTATCTTTTTATTGTAGCATAAAATACTTATTTATTTCCAAAAAACTCTATTTTAAGGCAAATTTAATTTAAAATATGTAAAAAAAGCCTTACCATCAATTTTCCTTCGATGATAAAGCTGTTTCCACTATCTACAGATCGCTATTCTCTTTTTTATTCACAATTTCCGATTCTCTGATATGTTTAAAAAGAACTCTTCTATCTGGTTCCTCACTTCTACTTCCAAGAATATCATACGAAACCTCTTCTTGCTGTTCCCATGTTCCATAGGCATCTATTATACAAATCCTGCCCTTTGCATCCTGATCTCTGTCTTTTCCATAAACAAAGCAAACTTCTTCCCCTACTTTATATTTCGGTTTTCCAAGCTGCTGTATATAATCCTCTTTTTCCAATCTCTTTTGTCCCTTTCCTCTTACATGCAAGCACATCTATCCTATCAGAATCCGAACTGCCTTAAGGATCTTTTTCTGCTCATCTGAAGGTAATCTTTTCAGTTCATGGAGCAACTCATTTGTAACTCCACTTATCGAATAGGGAATTACATCGATCAATAAAGTGTCCGCTGATACTTGCAATGCATTTGCAATAGCTACAAATGTACTTAAATTGGCATTTTTCACCCCTCGCTCTAACGCACTTATATGAGTTACACTGATGTCTGCCACTTCTTCCTGTGTAAGATTTTTATTTGTTCGTATTTCTCTTATCCGAAGACCTACCATACACAGATCCACTGTGCTCCCCCCCTTATTGCCTGTATTTTTCCTTTTCAGCTCAACCGAATTCTTATTTATAATCAAGACGATGCTGATTTTCAAACCAATAATCAAACGATTTTCGAGCAATGCGATATTCATTTCCAATTTTAATCACACTAAACAGTTTATCTGAATACCCCCTTTTCACGATTTCATAAGCTTTATTTTTGCTGCATCGTAACTTTCTTTGAATATCCGATACCAAATATGTTTCCAGTTCTATATCTTGATTCGCATTTTCCTTACTCATTCTATCCCCTCCGGTTATCTTATGATTCAAAAATTATTTATGCTCCTTATATAAAACCTGCCTGTTAAGCCACGTTTCCAGTTTCTTTCGGTGAATCAGCACACGTTTACCTATTCGCACCTGCATATTCATTTCGTAAGCAAAATTTCGTACTGACTTTTCTGAAATCCCCAGCATATTACTTACTTCCCTAATGGACAATAGTATTTTTTCATCTTCTTTTATTTGTTCTTTCACAACAGCCATTTTCTCCATTAAAAATCATCCCATCTGACAATGATTTTTCTATTTTTAGAAAAGGGACTGCATAAAAACAGTCCCCCTTCTGATAAAATACCTATATCCAATATTCATATCGAAGTATAGCAAATATCCACATAAACATACAGTATCTATAGTTATAAAATCTACTTCTACAGGCTTATTTTTCCTTTATGTACAGAGCTTCTTTAGGGAGTTTTTCCACCAGGGAACCTGTTTTTTCCATCTGTAAAGCGAAGAAATAAGCTCTGCAGTCGGAGATTTTATGATGATATTTGACCCTTGAATCTCGAACTTGATATTTTCAGATCCAGGTTTACGAAGAGTATCTGAATCATTTGTTGAAGATTTCTTCTGCATCTTTCCTGCCTCCGCAAGAAGCATATATGACAGTCTTGTGTTATATTAGATTGCCCTATCGAAAATATTGTTGAAATTATACAAGAAAACAAATGAACGACTGGTATATAAATAAAAATATATTACCAGTCGTTTTTAATTACTCTGAATCACTTAAAATGCGCTCCTTCTCCTGTTCCTCGTACTTTACAAAATCTTTTTTTTGGAACTCTTTTGATATATGTGTATAATGAATAACCATTTTCTCTCTCGAATGGCCTACAATCAAAGCAATCGTCATAGGATCCACACCCGCTTCATAACATCGTGTTACAAATGTGTGTCGGAAAAGATGTGGATATATTTTAATTTCTTCATATTCTTTGCACCCTTCCACCTCCCTATTTTTCCTATTCGCAACTGAACAGATACGCCTACATTCAACAGCAAGAGTACCTGGAGTAAGGCAATTACCTGAAGTAGTCGTAAATATAAGATGTGGATATTCACGCATAAGTTCATTGTTCTTCCCCCATTTTTCTCCCAGCTTCTTCTTATCATATTCCTGTTTTCTTTTCCAGATAGCAAATGCCTCTGTCACATCATCTGTCATAGGAATATAACGATTGCTTGCTTCCCGCTTCGGTGTAGTAATCTGAATCACATGTTCAGGTTTTTCTAATTTCATTCCGCTTTCATCATAATATTTAGTAATACGGTTAAGCGTCTTATAAATGCGGATAAAACCAGTATCTATGTCTATATCATCCCATTCTAATGCACATAATTCACCTGAACGCATTCCTGTATGAAGCAGAATACGAAACACTTCAACATAACGACCATCTTCTATTGCTTCAAAGAACAATTGAATCTCTCTTTCCGTAAGACATTTTTCAGTTTTTTCAACTTGTTTTACCGGCTTGAAACTTTTTTTCTCTTGTAAAATAACTCCTGCACAAGGATTATAGGATATAATACGGTTAACAACTGCCCGTTCAAGGCATTGATCAATAACTGATATTATCGGTTTTACTGAGGTTGATTTATATCCTTCTTCATACAAATGATTTACTAACATCTGAAAATGAATTGGTTTCAAATCGTAAAGCTTCTTGTTTTCCAACATATATTTACAGCAATTATATGCATTCCAATAATTTCTTATCGTCGTAGTTTTGATTCTTCCAACCTTATACGTTTGCATCCATAATTCAAACCAATCACCAAAAGTCATTTTCAACTCATGCATTCCAAATCCCTGCTTTTTTAATCGGTTCAGCTTTTCCCTCTTTTGTTTTAATTCATCTACATCGTGTCCATAAAAGCATATTGGTTTACTGTATCCAGACGCATAAACTCGTGCTTGATATAAACCATCTTTCCGTTGGTATAGTCCCCTTCCAAGTTCATTTCCCTGTAAATCTCTTCCCATCTCTGTTCACCTCCAATACAAAAAGCAAACAATCCGATTAAGCACAAATCCTTTTACATATTTTTATCTATGCGCAAAACAATCAACTCCAGGTAGTATCATAACTGGTAATAAACTGGCTGTTTCCGATAAATTAACAAACTCTTTATAAAACCTGCTCCTCTATCCATTTTTCGAGTTTTCTCTTATGTATCAAAACACGTTTTCCTATACGAACCTGAATATTTAACTCATAAGATAAATCCCTCATTGTTTTTTCGGATACTCCGGTCAGCTGGCATGCCTCTTTCACTGATATCAGGATTTTTTCAGTATCATTTGATTTTTTGGCTATCATAGACTCTCCCTCCTTTGCATACTGCATAGGAGTTAATTGTTATGCGCGTGTATTTAACTTATTTCACATTCTTTTCTATTATGGAATTTAATTCGTAAACATATCTTATAAGCTTTGATATTGCTGCATTTGATATTGATATTTTTATTTTTCCATAGCTCCTTCGTTCTACTGCTAGATACATCGGTACCTCATAACAACTGTATGGTTCAATTTTTTTCATATTTTTCACGTAAGACAGAATCATATAAACCAGTCTGTTCGGTTCATATCCTCTCGTCTTCATAAATGTTTCCATAAGAACTTGTAGTTTTTGAATCATTGAGAAATGAAATCTCTCTACCTCAAAGAATTGGTCAATAAAATCGTTTTTGTCTCGCAGTATTTCTTCCAAACCTTGTCGTATTAATTCAATTTCCTGATTGATCACTTTATTTTTACTTTGCAATAAATAATTGATTACCGGGACACATTCCGATTTTACACGTTCTTTAGATTCTCTCCCTGCTTCAAGTTCTTGTAATACATGACGGAGTTTCCTTTCATGCATTGTACAGGTGCTTCTTTCTTCCCCCTTAAGTTTGCCAAGACAATCTTTCAATACTGTCTGGATTTGAAATACATTGTATATATAAATTGCATCTGGAAAAATATCCTTTAAAATACGGTATAATTTAATATCCGAATCAAGGCAAATGGAAATTGTCCTACCTTCCATATCCCTTATCCACTCATACGCATCTTGTAATTTATATAGATCTCTAAAATTATTATTTTCAATGATATCGAACAGTTCCGGCTCTTTGTCGTCTACTCCCGCTATACAAAAAGTAAGAGTGCTTTTTTTGTAATGCAATTGTACAAACCATAGATAATCAAATTTTCTCGGATAATCTGGAAATATACGGTTGGCCTTGGCCCATGGCAATAGCAAATTATAAGCATCTGTAGAAGTATTATTCCTTAATGGATATTTCTTTCTGAGAATATCTATCGTACACGCAGGATCACAGAAGTCGTGATGTAATAATTCCAATGCTTTGAAAGAATATCTCTCATCAATCATAAACATGTTTTCTTCACGTGCACTTTCCTTATCGTTTCCGTATTTAGGAATTCGAATTCCGACACGTACCAATTCTCCTGCATTATTTACATCGTATTTGTATTTATAAGCAGAATATCCTTGCGGCTTTTCTTCATGGAGTGTTCTGGGAACTGTATAATATTCACACGGAATAATCCCCTGAATATATTCCGCACATCTTTTTGGATATGTCCGTTCAAACATCTGCAAATCTCTGTATTCACAGTATTTAGCATTCCCTATGTATTCATTCTGATTATCTTTATAGTACATTTTTCTTTCCTCTTGGTAAATAAATCGTGATTTTGACAATACTCGCGTAATAACCGCAATTTCGACAGTAATCGCGTAATAGTTTGTAATTTCGACAATACTCGCGCAATAAACCGTTAATATCGACAATACTCGCGTAATAAAAAATTGTAACTCAAGAATGCATAGCAGACAATGATTATAGTGATATCACATCTGTACTTATCTAACACAAGTATACACTAAGAAAAGGAGTAATGCCATTATGAATACTAATTGTGACAAATTGATAGCAATTCAGAAAGCGAAATATGAATATAATGATGAGAAATTATGGGCGGTCTTAAGACAGATGACGGTACGTGAAATTGCGCTGACGCCACTTAACATTATTGCGTTAGAAGCAGGAATAAGCAGATCTGCTATTTATGATCATGAAGAAGCATATCAGCGGATTATTGAATGTAGGGAATATGAGGCACAGCGTGTGAAAGGCTTAAAACAGCATAAAAAGTAAAGGAATTTATCACATCCTGTGATAGTTCCAAATATTTTATACGAGAGGTGGAAAACAATGGAAAGCATGACAGAAAAACAGAGTTTAGCGTTTAAATTAGCAAAAGAGGGAAAATCTTTATTTATTACTGGCGGTGCCGGAGTAGGGAAGTCGTATATTGTACGCACAATCATACAGGAACTGCAAAAAGAAAAACAGGTAATCGTATGCGCTCCTACCGGTTCTGCAGCAATACAAATTGGCGGAACAACAATACATAAAGCTTTCGGTTTTCCAGCCTCAACATGTATTACAACCAGTAAACGTCCAAAGATCGTTGAAAGAGCTCCTAAGCAGATAAGAGCTGCTGATGTGATTGTTATAGATGAAATATCAATGTGTTCCATGAGCATATTTGACGCAATTATTGCATCTGTAAAAAAAGCAGAAAGATTAGAAAACAAAGCTATCCAACTGATAATCGTAGGTGATTTTTTTCAACTCCCTCCAGTAATCCGAACTGACAATGGGGATAAACAACAGATGGAACAGTTTTATAATTGTCAGATTCATAACGGATTTGCCTTCCAAGCACCTGCATGGTCAGAATTGGACCTAGTATCTGTAGAATTGACCGAGGTAATCAGACAAACGGAAAATGAATTCGTAACAGAACTAAATCTTTTAAGAAAAGGCGATATAAAATGTGTTGATTATTTTAACAAAAACTCATCTCCTAATGAAATAAAAGATGCAATATGGTTATATCCATACAATAAGCAAGTTAACCAATACAATTCCAAAAAAATAAAAGAATTAGAAGGGACAGAATATACATTTACCCCCGTCTATTCAAAAGGCTCAGGAACAGAATATATCGATCAGTCTGAACCTCTTATTTTAAAAGAAGGCGCAAGGGTAATTATTACAACAAATCATAAAGAAGATCCTGAGCGAACTAGTGATTTCCTTTTTGATTGCGGAATACATAAATACCCGAAAAGAAATCTATATGTCAATGGAACCATGGGGGAAATACGTGATATTTATCTAAATCCTGACAATCCTCTGGATGACTGTTTGACTGTTTTGCTTGACAACGGAGAAGTTGCTTACATTTACCGTAAGGCACAAAACATATATGATTACACCGTTGATAAGAAAAATATAATTCACAAAGAAATTGTAGGGACATATCATCAGATGCCAGTATTGCCAGCTTATGCAATGACTATGCATCGTGCACAAGGAAAAACTCTGGAAAAAGCAAATATATCCCCTGATTGTAACACGATTGGAGAACTCTATGTGGCGATTTCCCGCGTTCAGACAATTGAGAACATTCATTTTTCCACTCCGCTAACACCAGATATGATACAAACAGATCCGATGGTATGTGATTTCTATGACCATATCAATAACAATACTTGTAATTTTGAAGATGCATGTATCGACGAAGTTGTTGTTACTGAAGAATATATCAATGAACCTACAGAAATATCAACTGTCACAGATGTGGAAATACCTGTTGCTAAGGAATCCTTCATTGAAAACAGAAAAGGAAGTATTAAAAAGAAAGACCACACCAAAGCAAACAGTTTTTTTATTCCATCGCCCAGATTCGTAGTTTACAACCAAAACTTTGAACTTAAAAATGAGCTTTATGTAAATCGGCAGTTCATTGTGATTAAGGATAAATACGGAATTCTTCATTTTACAGATTTCCATAAATATATTCGTTCTCCTGTAAAATCGGTAAAGAATGTTACATCTAACGGTAATAAGCGTTTCATCTTTATAGCAAAATTTCTTAATTATATTTTTTTCACTGAAAATATAAAAAAATTAAACGATATAACACTAGTTACAGTGAAATCTTTTCTACAACTATACGCTATGTGTGAATTACCTGATGACAATGAGAATATTACAAGAAAAAAAACTACCGTGGATCAATGCGCTAGATATATTACAGATTTTCTTGAAAACCTAATCAAAGAACAAACAGGAAAATGTAAATTAAAAAGTTCTGAACTTTATACCAAGATCGAACAACGAGATATGCGTGGACGCATACACGAGAAAAAAGTGCTTTCTTTTGAAATTCAATATTTTGATACACCTGAAATTGCTATTTTTCGTGACTTACCTGATGTTGTATTTGACATTATTTTTAATCACGTTTCTACTGTACGAAGAGATCTTTTAGGACTCATTATGCACAGTGCTTTCGCTGGATTACGTCCTTCTGAAAGCTGTAATGTTAGACGTTGCGATAGTCCTCTTGGTCCGGGAATAATATTCAGTAAAGCAAACGGTCTTACCGAAGGTGTGGAGATCAATCTAACTAAAGAATGTAATATTCGTTCCGATGGAATAAGGGTTGGAAATATCAAAAAAGAACGTATGCAACCTGTACCTAAAATCTTCTTAGAAGCTTATATGCAAGCTTATGAAAATTATATGGATTATTTATCCGGAAGAAAATATGAAGCCGATTACGGACCATTTAATGTCAACACTCGTGGAATGGCTTACACATATCCTCTTTATCTTCTAAGATTTCATGACATGATTACAAATGAAATTATCCCTATACTTTTGCATAGAGATGATCCACAATTGCACCTTTATGCACGAATCCTACAGGAAAGTAAAATTTCGCCTCACATCTTCCGGCATTGGTTTACTGTTCAACTTGTATTAAGTAACATTACTGATCCTTATACGATTATGTATTATCGCGGAGACAGTTCTCCAACTAGTGCTATTACTTATTTACAAAACAAATCCGAATTAGAGCGCAAATATCGTCGCGTAAATGATCAAGTATTTTCTTACACAAAATGGAGGGCTGATACACAACATGAATGATTTAAAAGAATATCTAACGCAAATAGTTACTTCACAAAATAATATTCAACACCGAACTTTGCAGGATATCATCCGCTTTCTATCTGATAACCGATGGTTTGGTACTGTTCCATCTTTTAGTGATGGAACAGTACTTATCTCTGATGAGCATTGTTCCCTATATCAAGAAGCTCTGTCCGAGTTTATTTCTACGGAGTACACGACTCCTAAGCTCCTTGAAAAGTTAAAGGAACAATATACACATACTGGAACAATGTTTCAAAAATTTATAGATGAAAGCAAAATAGACGAGAATATATCTTATTATGTTCTTCAATTTTTATTAAAGGAACTTACAAAAGAAATTTCTTTTTATACGGATTCAGAAATCCTTCCTCTTGTAAACCTTGCAGCTATTGATTTAACAAAAGCGCATGGTGATTGTCTTACATTCTTTTTATCATGGTTAAAAAAACACTGTAAGACTTCCTACTTTAAAGATTATTTTATGCAACAAAGATACACCATGGATATGCATAATTCAGCTTATTCTATGGATGAATACCTCGAACTCTGCTATCTGCTTTTCAATGAGCAAAACATAATAGACAACAACATGTATGAGCAAGCTGCTGAGTCAAAGAATTATACAGACACATGGCTGTATCTCTCTTTACATTTTATCTGCTCCATCAGATATACCGATTTGCAACGCATCTACCATCCTGATTTGCCATACAGTCCGGAAGAAGTCTTGGAACGAATCAAAAACGGTTCATTCACTGCATCTGAAGCTAAACAGGTTCTCTTATCTGTTACAACAAGAATGTGTTGTTTGCCTTTTACTCCAAACAAAACGAAAAGACATTCTGGAATTAGTGATGTTAAATTTCACGTTCCCTCATCCTGTGAAAATCATTTTGGCATGTTATTTGCTCTTGCTGAGGCACACGCACAAATCGCTGGGACTCAGGAGCAACCTTTAATACGAAAAATAACTACCTATAAGGAAATAAATAGATATATGGGAGATGAAATTGGTGACCTATTCTTGGAATCGGATTTCAGAGCCCGATCTGCTACAAAATCTTATCTCCAGCTAATTTACACTATAGGAGATGAAGTTCTTGCTCAAGATGGAGATTTCCGGCTAAAAGGTTCTATCCTTGCATCATTAGCACGTAGTCATAAGGGTAATTATAAAGAATTTAGTTCAACAACATACGAATACTTAAAAGATGCACGCTTAAGTGGATTGACTCCTGAATTTATAGCATATGAATTGTTAGAGCGAGGTGTTCTGTCATGCATTGCCTCTATGTTGTTGAATATATTAACTAATCAGCAATATGACACACTTTCCGAAAGGGAGCGAACTTCATTAATTCAAAAACTAAATTTATCACCGTATGAAATTGACTCTGTCGTTTCTTTGATGGATCAAAGCCAACGAAATGCTCAACAAACTATCCAAGCGGTTGTTCAATCCCAAACAGATATTGCTTCCGTTTTGCAAAGAATTGCTACTGGTGAAGCTTTTGCAAAACAAAATGAATGTCTTTGTCTAATGACAGCAATAAAGAAAGTTTGTCCGTATACTACACGCAAACAATGTATCGGATGTCGTTATGAAATTCATACAAAATCAACTTTATTTCAGTTGATTGATGAATTAAACCGTATAAATCACCTTTACAATACCGTTACAAATGATCTTGAAAAGCAAAAATATAAAAAACTTCTCATGGAGATTATTATTCCGAATTTAGATGAAATGCTCTTTTATCTTAAAAGGGATTATGGTGAAGAAGTTTTTCATGAGTATGAACAATTAATTAAGGAGAATATAAAATTATGATCGCATTACCTAATACACTAGTTCAATCAAGTTATGTCTGTATTTCTCTTGAAGATTTCAAAACTGAAGAAGCAATTCGTCAATTTGATCGATTCAAAGAGATTGGTGTAATCAAATCCGGAGTTTCATACAAAGATAATGTGTGGAAATTAACAGATGAATACTCTAATGTAGGCCTGTATTTTAAGTTCGACCGTTTTCATTATTCAAACTACGAATCTATCTTTGAAATCTACTATGATGATTTCATTGAATATGTAAAAGCTTTTGCTATTTCTTTACTCGGAAAAAACGCTCTCTTTTCTATTGAGAGTTTCCTTTTGGATCTCCGACACATAATAGCTTCTACATATGATGACGTTTGCAATATGGTTTCCCCAGAAAGAATTAACCTTCCTTCACTGTGTTCCGAATTTTTTTCGGTATTACCGGGAAGCAATGATAATCCCAATATATCTGTTCTTTTGGATGTGATGGATCTTTATTCCGAATGCAATCTTAAAACTTCAAAAGGCGCCAAAAGAAACCTTGCAAACTTCATGACATATTTTAAGTTCGACAAAATCATGAAGGATTTCTGGGAATCAGAACTTTCTGAGGAAGATCGCTTATTTTATTATCCGATTTATCTGTGGTGGACTTTAACAGCTGTCATTCCTCTTCGTCCTCGCGAATTCCTTCTTACGCAAAGAGACTGTCTTATAAAAAATAAAGATGAATACAAGCTTACATTGATGAGAAATCGCCTTAAAGGTTCTAGGAAAAAAATATCATATAAAATTTCTAATGATTACTTTCAGACTACTTATCCTATTCCTGATAAACTTGGTAAAGAATTTGAACGCTATTTAGAAATGACTTCAGAATACGATAACACTGATATCAACACTTTATTTGTTACAGATGTTCATTATCTTAAATGGAAACAAAAGAAACATTCTAATAGCCGATATTTGTCTTATACAAATCTCGCCACAATTCTATCCTATTTTTACAATGAAATAATTCTCACGCAACTTCATTATTCCATTGTTGAATGTGGCACTCATCGTCAGTTAAAGGAAAACGAAATAGGAAAGATTCATCTCGGTGATACAAGGCATATCGCTATTATCAATTTAATGCAGGAAGGTGGAACCCCAGCCACAGCAATGTATCTTGCCGGTCATTCTAATGAAGAAATGTCTGCCCATTATGGGAGCAATATCGCTGAACTAATTGAATGCAAAACATACATGAAATATCGTGAACTCATCGGTGGAGAAAAAAATTATGCCATTAGTTCTCCTCGTTTTGCCTTGGGTTTGAGCGAAGGTACTACTGTAGCTGATAATGGTACTTGTTATTCTTCTAATTACGCTAATGGATTAATTAATGACTGCTTGGAATCAGCTGGTCCTAATGGGGAAATTGGTTATTGTCCTACTTGTACTTACTATCGAAAAAATAACTATTTTTTCTTTGAAAAAAATGATATTTATCGTCGCCAAATTAATGATGATTATAAAAAACTATATAACGCAATCCAAGTTGCACGTACTGTTACAGGCGAAACTGAAACAATTGGACAGGCTTTATTAAATTTAAAGGCAAGTTCAACATCTTATCAAGCGTTCTTAATGGCAGAACACAACAAACACTAGGAGGTGATTCTATGGCACGCCCAAAATCTATCGATGACAATATACTAAAAAATCTTATCAACAAATATTATTTAGAAAATAACGGCTCGCTAAAGTCAAAAAAATTCTCTGCAATTACTGATTATATTCAAAAAAATGGATATCCTGATTATCGAGCCTCTTCTCTTCGAAGAAACTCTGTAGCTACTGATTATATTGAAAAACTTTGGAATGAATCTAATGAAAACAAACTTCCAATCGCTTTCGCTTATAAAACTCTTAATGTTGATGCATTTCTTTCCAAAAATAAAACTCCATTGCAAATACGCGCAGCACTTACAGAACTTGACAAATACTCTGCTTCTATTTACGATGCTGCGGTTTTATTAAAAGAGGAAAACAACAAACTAACTCAGCAACTTGAATATATTCAAAACAACGAGAAAGAAACGAAATTTAATAAAAAAGAGTACGAAGATAAAATCAGTGAATTAAAAAAAGAATTAACCGCTATAAAAAAAGAATTAATTGCTTATAAAGATTTTGTAGAAAAAAATGTATATCCTGAAGCTGCATCCTTTCTTTTAGAAGAAACGGGAATTCTTAAAAATCATGAAAACAAATATCTCAATGAGAACTCTGCTATAGAGGATATAATCACATCTAACACTTGTATTTCTACTGAAGAATCGATTGTAGAAAACTCTGAGTTAACTAATGAAAAGAACGATCTTCGTTCCGGAAGCAATATTATAAAAGGATTATTTAATGAATGGAGGTCTTAATGATGAAATTTAAAAAGACAATAGCAGATCTTCCTGCTTTACTTGAACAGTGGGATTACGACAAAAATAGAGAGGATCCATCTACAATATCTGCGGTATCTGAAACAGTATATCACTGGAAATGTCGGCTATGTGGACACACGTGGCCGGCAAGTGCTCAATCGCGTTCCAAACACTCTGGAAGTTGTCCAGCATGCAAAAATACCGGTAAAAAGAAAGAGATGGTAGCCGAAATTCCTTTCATGTTAGAACAATGGGATTTTGATAAAAATACAGTGGATCCGTCTACAATATATAGCAAGTCCAAAGATTTTTACCATTGGAAATGCAAGTTATGCGGACACACATGGGAAACTAGTCCTCGAACTCGCTCCCGTACAACTGGGAAATGCCCTTCATGTAAAGATTCCGGGCAACACTCTCCTACTGTTCAAGAAGTTTCTTTTCTGTTAGAACAGTGGGACTTTGATAAAAATACTATATCTCCTAAAAATGTACTTGCCACTTCAAAGGATCATTTTCACTGGAAATGTCATAAATGTGGAAAAGAATGGGAAACAAGCCCACAATCAAGATATACTGCGGAAGGAAGATGCCCTAGTTGTGATAGTAATAAATCCATTCGCCCTGGCGTAAACGATGTTTTTACTCTTATTCCAGAATTAAAAAAATATTATGACTTTGAGAAGAATAAAAATATTGATATAGAACATCAAGGTGTGTCATCACAAGAAGATATCTTTTGGAAATGCCCTGATTGTGGACGCGAATGGCAAACAAAACTTTCTTCCTTTATTGTTAGAGATGGAGATAATTACAGCGTTATTGGATGTAGTCACAAACAAAAAATTAAGCGCATTCACATTCCTTATGTTTCTGAATGTTCTGATTTAATAAAGTTTTGGGATTATGATAAAAACACTTTAAACCCCGCCACGACAAAATCTTGTTCTTCAGCTCAAGCTTATTGGAAATGTAACAAATGTGGCTATGCATGGCCTGCTTCAATAAACTCAAGAGCAAGATCTAGCACTTGCCCTTGTTGCGATAGTCAAAAAGTTTTAGTTCCTGGAATTAATGATGCATTGACCTTATTACCTGATTTGAAACAACAATATAATTTTGAAAAGAATACAGCAATTGATCCTACAGCTTTGCGTATAGGTGACCAAACTACTTATTGTTGGTGGAAATGTCCTGATTGCGGATATGAATGGAATTCAACCGTAGCTTCTCGATTAGATCGCATTGATGGAAAAATTATTGTCCGTCATTGTCAAATGTGTTTTACCAAGGGGCTTGATAAAATAACTCCCGTTGCAACTGTAGATAAATTAATGAAATATTGGGATTCCGAAAAAAATGCTGCGATAGGACTAGATCCAAATACTATCTCTGCCTATTCACCTGAAACAGCTTATTGGTGGTGCAGAAAATGTGATTATAAATGGCCGGCTCAAATTCGTAACCGTTCTGCAATATCTGATGGGTGTCCGTTCTGTGATGCACATAATGTTATTATACCTGGACGAAATGACATTTTAACATTGTTTCCTGAATTTACCGATTTATTTGATGTCAAATCAGATACCCCATTAGACTTATCAACATGTGGTCTGGCTTGTAATCAAGATGTTCACTTTCGTTGCAAAAAATGTGATTATGAATGGGATAGTAAATTACGTGGAAGATTCAGCACAGATGTACTGGGTAATAAATATTTACGTGATTGTCCATCCTGCCGAAATCGATCTATGAGGCGTATTCCTTATAGCTTAGAATATCCAGAATTAGTTCCTCTTTTTAGTTCTGAACACAATGAATGTACACTTGATGATATTACTGTCGGTCAAAGCCGAACAAGACTTTTTTATTGGATTTGTCCTGATTGTCATAAGGACTTTACAGCTCACCTCTCTACAGTCATCGATTATATTAAAAATGGAACACCTATCTGTTATCATTGTTCTGAAGACTGCAAGATAGATGAAAGTTTTGCCAACCAATATCCAGAGTATCTTTCATTTCATTCAAATCTAGATATCGATCCACATACAGTAACACCAAAAAGTGGACTTATAACGGTATGGAAATGTGAACATGGGCATGAATGGGATGATTCTTTTCGTGAAATTGCTCAAACTGGCCCAGTTTGCGATATTTGTTCAGGAACTAAAATCGTTAAAGGAGTAAATACATTTGCGGATCATTATCCTGAACATCTTCCTATGTTTTCACCAAACAATGACTTTAAACCAGATGAAATTTTTTATAAGTCCAGACGCTGGTTTAAATGGATTTGTAACATTTGTAATGGAGAATACGGTGGCTATATTCATGAGATTATCAATGGTAAGGAATGTCCTTATTGTTCTGAGCGACTTCCTCTTCCTGGTTTTAACACATTAGCTGTTAAATACCCTGACATTGCTGCCTTATGGAATGTTGAAAACGAATTAACAGCTGATGAAGTTGTTGTAAACACTAATTTAGCAAAATGGAGCTGTTCTGTATGTAACGGCACTTATAATGCTCGTATCGTTGATATAGTAAATGGTGATGATGATTGTCCTTATTGTAACGATCGCATGATTCTTCCCGGATATAACACGCTTGCTGCTAAATACCCTGACATTGCTACTTTATGGAGTGACCAAAATGAATTAACTGCAGATGAAGTCCGACCCAATCACAGATCCGGTGCTTGGACTTGCCCTACTTGCCATAATGATTACAATGCTGAAATCATTGATATGGTAAATGGAGATGCTGACTGTCCGTATTGTAATGACCGCATGGTTGCACCCGGATATAACACTCTTGCTGCTAAATTTCCTGATATCGCTGCTTTGTGGAGTGATAAAAACGAATTATCTGCTGATGAAGTTCTTCCTAATACTAATATTGCAAAATGGCACTGTCCTATATGCTACAATAACTATAATGCTCGTATTACCGATATGATAAATGGAGATGCTGACTGTCCATATTGTAATGACCGCACGGTTGCACCCGGATATAACAGTCTCGCTACTAAATATCCTGACATTGCTGCTTTATGGAGTGACCAAAATAATTTGACCGCTGACGAAGTTCTTCCTAATACAAACTCAGCTGATTGGGATTGTCCCGATTGTCATATGACTTTCCATGCATGTATCATTGATATGGTTAATGGTGATGCTAACTGTCCGTATTGTAATGACCGCATGGTTGCACCCGGATATAACAGTCTCGCTACTAAATATCCTGACATTGCTGCTTTATGGAGTGACCAAAATAATTTGACCGCTGACGAAGTTCTTCCTAATACAAACTCAGCTGATTGGGATTGTCCCGATTGTCATATGACCTTCCATGCACGTATCATTGATATGGTTAATGGTAATGCCGACTGTCCGTATTGTTCAGGTCGAAAAGCTATCCCTGGCAAAACATCCTTCGCGGCACTTCATCCCGATCTAATGAATGAATGGAATTGGATTAACAATTATGTATTAGTTGATCCTGATGAGATTACAGAAAAATATTCAACTAACGTCTGGTGGATTTGCAAGCGTAATCCTGATCACGTCTATGATTTAAGTGTTTCTAAAAAGATTTTATACAAGAAACGTCATCGTGAAAGCTGTCCTTATTGTAAGGGACGAAGACGCAAGAAGCGACTATTTTAATTTTAAAGTGTAAAATAAAAAGGAATCATAATCTGATTCCTTTTTATTATGTACATTTTCTAATGATTTTAGTGATTTCTATTTTTAAGTTTTAAAGCTAATTATGTACATTTTTGATACTTTTTCTAAATATCTGTTTTTAGGTTTTAAAGTTCATTATGTACATTTTCGAGTTTTTTTGTTAAAAAATTTTTTTTGGTTATAAATAAAGAAAAGTTTAAAAAAAGGAATCAGCATCACTGATTCCTTTTTTGGTTCTAATATCTTACATAATATGTAACACGTACAGAACTTACCTTAACCGGTACTCCTGTCTGCTGTGCTTCAATCATCTGTCCTCCGCCAATATAAATCGCTACATGCCCCGATGTCCAACAGATATCTCCCGGCTGAGGATTGCTTACAATTGTTCCTTTTGCAAGAATATCTCCACTTGTTCTTGGAATTGAAATTCCAGCCTGTCTGTAACAATACTGTACAAGTCCTGAACAGTCAAGTCCAACTCCCGGTGTAGTTCCGCCCCATACATATGGAACTCCGATCTGTGAATAAGCTGCATTTACAATAATGCTTCCCTTATCAGCACTATAACTTGGGCTTGATGAGGAAGAACTTGAGCTTGAACTGTTGGAAGAACTACTGCTTGAGCTTCCTGAACTTGAGCTGCTGGAGTTCGAACTACTGGAGTTTGAACTACTGGAAGAACTATTGCTTGAGTTATTTCTATTAGATGAACTACTGCTTGAGTTATTCTTCTTAGCTGCTTCCTCAGCTGCTTTCTTCGCTGCTGCTTCTTCTGCTGCTTTCTTCGCTGCTTCTTCCGCTGCTTTCTTCGCCGCTTCTTCCGCTGCTTTCTTTACAGCTTCATCAATCTTAACATCGAGATTTGCGATTTCACTACTCTTCTCTGTGATTGTTGTATTCAGTTCATCCTTCTGCGCATCATACTCTGTCTGTGTCTCCTGCAGATCAGCCATCTTTGTCTCAAGCGTTGTCTTAAGATCTTCTACTTTCTGAACTGTCGCAACATACTCTTCGAGCTTATCTCTGTCATAAGAATGTACCTGCTGGGAATATTCTGCCTGCGTCAGTACACTGGAAATATCTCCGGATGTCAGTACCTTCTCTACTGTAGCAGTTCCTGTTCCTTCTTCATACATATACTTAATACGAAGCTTCATAGCTGCATACTGCTGTTCCTGTTCCTCCTGCGCTGTCTTCAGATCTTCCTCCGTCTGAGAGATTTCCTCACCTGTTTCGATCAGATCATTCTCAAGATCAGAGATCTTGGTCATAAGTGAATTCAGCTGTGTCTGAAGATCGCTTACCTGATTCTGTGTCTCCTGCTTCTTCTGCTTCAGATCACTGACTTCGTCGGCAAGTACCGGTGTAACAGTCATTGTACATGCAAGTGTTACTGCAAGAATCATGCTGCTTACTTTTTTTAACTTCATCTTTCCACCTATCCTTATTTTTATCTAGTCCCCCATGTGATTCATTATAATTTTCGTATCATAACTCGTTGTAAATAGTTACATTATAATTCCACATACTCATATGTTATAATACAACATCTATCGCTTTTTTTCAACATATTTCTCGTAACAAGAGGGTATTTTATTTACATTCTATGCTCAATATTATAGCGTATTTATGTAATATTTTCAATACTCCTCCTTACTTTTTTCATTTTTTCGTAACATTTTCGTAACAAAAAAATCTGGAAAGTTCTCTTTATTTTTTGATAAACTTTCCAGATTCCTGTTTCACTGTATGATCTTTTATTTTCTACTGAATATATAAGTTTGTATATCCCATCAGGCTTTCATCTACTTCTCTTGCCACTTCACGGCCTTCACGGATAGCCCATACAACAAGAGACTGTCCTCTGTGCATATCTCCGGCTGTGAATACATCTTTCACATTGGTAGAATATTTTCCTGCCTCTGTCTTTACATTTGTGCGTTCATTCACTTCTACACCAAATGCTTTTGTTACATAATCCTGACTTCCAAGGAATCCAGCTGCGATCAGAACAAGATCTGCATCTACGGTATACTCGCTTCCTTCTACCGGAACCATCATTTTCCGTCCGGTCTTCTCATCTGTCTTACTCTCAAGTTTGATAAGAACTGCCTTACAGAGATTTCCTTTCTTGTCTTTTACGAATTCTTTCACTGTCGTTGTGTAAACGCGAGGATCAGAACCAAACACAGCGATTGCTTCCTGCTGGCCATAATCTGTCTTGCAGACTCTTGGCCACTCCGGCCATGGGTTCAGCGGTGTCCTCTCGTCCGGTGCTTTCGGCATCATCTCCAGCTGGAGAACGCTCTTTGCTCCATGACGGATAGATGTTCCGACACAGTCATTTCCTGTATCTCCGCCTCCGATTACAATTACATTTTTTCCTTTTGCAGAAATGTAGCCTCCTGTTTTAAGCTTCATGTCATTTGCCCATAGTGCTTTCGTTGTTGATTTCAGGAAATCTACTGCAAAATAAATTCCCTGTGCATCTCTTCCCGGTGCTTTGATATCTCTTGGATTTGATGCTCCGCATGCAAGGATCACACGGTCATATTCTTTCAGGATATCTGCCGCCTTCACGTCTTTTCCGACATTACATCCTGTCTGGAAGATAATTCCCTCTTCTTCCATAATCGCAATCTTACGGTCGATAATCTGTTTCTCCAGCTTCATATTCGGAATTCCGTAGCGGAGCAATCCACCCGGTTTGTCCTCACGTTCAAAAACAGTTACCTGATGACCTCTTCTGTTCAGAAGATCTGCTGCCGCAAGTCCGGACGGACCGGAACCGATCACTGCGACTTTCTTTCCCGTACGCACTTTCGGCGGATTTGCCTTTGCATATCCCATCTCATATGCATTTTCAATAATTGCATATTCATTACTTTTTGATGCAACTGCTTCCTGATTCAGTCCACAGGTACATGCATTTTCACACAGTGCCGGACATACACGGGAAGTAAATTCCGGAAAATTGTTTGTCTTTTTCAGACGTAAATAAGCTTCCTTCCAGTTTCCATTGTAGATCAAGTCATTCCACTCCGGCACAAGGTTGTGCAGTGGACATCCACTGGCCATTCCTGCAAGCGGCTTTCCAGACTGGCAGAACGGAACTCCGCACGCCATACAGCGCGCGCCCTGAAGTTCCTGTTCTTCTTTGCTAAGAGGCGTATGGAACTCATTGAAATGTTTGATGCGTTCCAATGGGCTCTCTGCCGGTTTATCCTGTCTTTCATAATCCATAAATCCTGTCGGTTTTCCCATCTCTATGCCTCCTATCTTCCGTTCTTGATCATATTAAATGCTTCGATTTTTGCTTTTTCTCTGCTAAGTCCTTTTTCTTCCATCTGGATGATCGTGGACATCATTCTCTCATAGTCTTCCGGAATGATCTTCTTGAATTTTGGCAGATATTCTTTGAAATTATCAAGAATCTTCTTACCTACCTCAGAGTTTGTATAAGCAACATGCTCCTGGATCATTCCTTTTAATTCCTGTACATCATACTTATCTGTGACACGTTCAATGTTGACCATTGCTTTATTTACTTTACGATACAGGCTGTTATCGAGATCTATTACATAGGCAATACCGCCGCTCATTCCGGCTGCAAAGTTCTTTCCAACCTGTCCAAGTACAACAACACATCCACCTGTCATATATTCACATCCGTGATCTCCGACACCTTCTACAACTGCACGTGCACCAGAGTTTCTTACCGCAAAACGTTCTCCGGCAACACCTCCTACAAATGCTTTACCACTTGTAGCTCCGTAAAGAGCAACATTTCCGATAATAATGTTCTCATCTGATTTAAATTTCACACCTTTCGGCTGGCAAACAACCAGTTTTCCACCGGAAAGTCCTTTTCCAAAATAGTCATTACTGTCTCCTGTCAGTTCCAGTGTCAGTCCTCTTGGGATAAATGCTCCAAAGCTCTGACCGCCGGCACCTTTACACTGGATCACATAGCTGTCTTCTTCCAGTCCTTCCGGATATCTTCTTGTGATCTCAGATCCGAAAATTGTTCCGAAAGTACGGTCTGTATTTGTAACATCTACTTCAAGTCCTCTCTTTTCTCCTCTTTCAAGGGCTGGGAGAAGCTGTTTCAATAGTACTTTTTCATCCAACGTCTTGTTAAGTTCAAAATCATAGACTTTCTTTGGATTAAAGATAACACCTTTCTTCTCTTTCGCATATGGATTGTACAGAATCTGTGACAGATCCAGTGTTGCGGCACGCTCTGATGTCGGAACGTCTTTTACTTTCAGAAGATCTGTACGTCCTACCAGTTCATCCACTGTGCGGACACCAAGTTTTGCCATATATTCTCTTAATTCTTCTGCAATAAAACGCATAAAGTTAACAACATATTCCGGTTTTCCGCTGAAACGTTTTCTAAGCTCCGGATTCTGAGTTGCAACACCAACCGGACAAGTATCCAGGTTGCAGACACGCATCATAACACATCCCATTGTTACAAGCGGAGCTGTTGCAAATCCAAACTCTTCTGCTCCAAGGATTGCTGCGATCGCAACATCACGCCCACTCATGAGCTTACCATCTGTCTCAATACGGACACGCTCACGCAGACCATTCTGAATCAATGTCTGATGAGTTTCTGCAAGTCCAAGTTCCCACGGAAGTCCTGCATTCTGAATCGAGCTTCTCGGTGCTGCTCCTGTTCCTCCGTCATATCCTGAGATCAGGATAACTCCGGCTCCGGCTTTTGCAACACCTGCAGCAACTGTTCCAACACCTGCTTCTGATACCAGTTTCACAGAAATTCTAGCATTTTTATTTGCATTTTTGCAGTCATAGATCAGCTGTGCAAGATCCTCAATCGAATAGATGTCATGATGTGGCGGTGGTGAGATCAGACTCACACCAGGTGTTGAATGACGAGTCTTTGCGATCCATGGATATACCTTTCCACCCGGAAGATGTCCTCCTTCTCCTGGTTTTGCTCCCTGTGCCATCTTGATCTGGATTTCCTGTGCACTGACCAGATACCTGGATGTAACTCCGAATCGGCCGGAAGCAACCTGCTTGATTGCAGAGCATCTGTTTGTGTCAAGACGTTCAATATCCTCTCCTCCTTCACCGGAGTTTGATTTACCATGAAGCATATTCATGGCGATCGCCATTGTCTCATGTGCTTCTTTTGAAATAGAGCCATAGGACATCGCACCTGTCTTGAATCTTGTTACGATTGAATCTACGCTTTCTACTTCATCAAGCGGTACACTCTTCTTCGGGAAATTGAAATCAAGCTGACCTCTCAGATTGATCTTCTCGCCTTCCTCATCAACCATCTCTGTATACTGCTTGAACATTTCATAATCACCACGTCTTGTGGACTGCTGAAGCATATGGATTGTCTGTGGATTATAGAGATGTTCTTCTCCGCCACTTTTATATTTATGTTTTCCAACACTGTCCAGTGTCATATCAACCTGCAATCCAAGCGGATCGAATGCTTCTGTATGGAAAGCAGTGTAATCTTCTGCAATTTCTTCAATACCGATACCACCAACACGGCTGACTGTATCTGTAAAATAGCGGTTAATAAAATCTGTCTTGAGACCGATTGCTTCAAAAATCTTTGCTCCCTGATAGGACTGGATTGTTGAAATTCCCATCTTGGATGCAATCTTAATAATTCCATGAATTACCGCTGAATTATAATCATCTACTGCTGCATAATAATCTTTGTGAAGCAGATTTGCCTCGATCAGATGACGGATTGACTCATGTGCAAGATATGGATTGATTGCACATGCTCCATATCCAAGCAGTGTTGCAAAATGATGAACCTCTCTAGGCTCTCCACTTTCCAGAATCATCGCGACTGAGGTTCTCTTCTTTGTACGTACCAGATGCTGCTGCAGTCCAGATACTGCCAGAAGTGACGGGATTGCAACATGATATTCATCTACCTCACGGTCTGTCAGAATCAAAATATTAGCGCCCTCGCGGATCACACGGTCAACTTCAATGAAGAGATACTCTATCGCCTTCTCAAGACTTGTGTTTTTATAATAAGTGATTGGAATCTCTGCAACTTTGAATCCATCCACTTTCATATTTTTAATTTTCAGAAGATCTGTATTTGTCAGGATCGGGTTATTGACTCTGAGCATCTTACAGTTCTCTTCCTTCTGTTCCAGAAGATTACCGTCTGTTCCGACATAAATAGTTGTAGAAGTCACGACTTCCTCACGGATTGCATCGATCGGCGGATTTGTAACCTGTGCAAACAGCTGTTTAAAATATCCGAACAGTGGCTGACGTTTCTGCGAAAGCACGGAAATCGGTGCATCCATTCCCATCGCTGCGGTTCCTTCGGCACCGTTCTTTGCCATTGTCAGAATAGAAGTTTTCACGTCTTCATAAGAATAACCAAACGCTTTCTGAAGCTGTGTACACTCTTCAGCTGTATATTTTGGCACATCCTTATTCGGGATTTTCAAATCCTTCAACTGAATCAGATTACTGTCCAGCCATTCTCCATATGGGAACTGATTTGCATATTTTTCTTTTAATTCCTCATCATCGATCACGCGTCCTGCAACCGTATCAACCAAAAGCATCTTACCCGGGTGAAGTCTTTCTTTCATCACAATCTTGGATGGATCGATATCCAAAACTCCAACCTCTGAAGAAAGAATCAGATTATCATCATCTGTAATGTAATATCTGGAAGGGCGAAGTCCGTTACGGTCAAGCACAGCTCCCATAACATCTCCATCTGAGAACAGGATAGACGCCGGACCATCCCATGGCTCCATCATTGTTGCATAATACTGATAGAAATCTTTCTTGTTCTGGGACATCTCTTTATTGTTGATCCATGGTTCTGGAATACAGATCATAACTGCAAGCGGAAGATCCATTCCACTCATCACCATGAATTCTAATGCATTATCAAGCATCGCGGAATCAGATCCGGAAGTATTGATCGCAGGAAGCACCTTGTGGAGTTCACCTTTCAGACATCCTGCCTCCATTGTCTCTTCACGGGCACGCATCTTATCTGCATTACCACGGATCGTATTGATTTCTCCGTTGTGGACCATAAAGCGGTTCGGATGCGCTCTCTGCCAGCTTGGTGCAGTATTTGTACTGAATCTGGAATGCACCATTGCAATTGCAGAAATAAATTCTTCGTCCTGCAGATCTTCAAAGAAAAGTCTCAGCTGTCCTACAAGGAACATTCCTTTGTAAACGATTGTTCTACTGGAAAGTGAAACAACATAAGTGTCATCACTGCTCTGTTCGAAAATTCTTCTGACTACATACAGTCGACGGTCAAAGTCGATTCCTTTCTCGTATTTTGCAGGGCGTTCAATAAATGCCTGCATAATACATGGCATGCAATCTACCGCTGTCTTTCCAAGAATGTCCGGATGAATCGGAACTTCTCTCCAGCCCAAAAGTTTCAGTCCTTCTTTTTTTACAATAACTTCGAAAATCTTTTTCGCCTGATTGCGTTTTAATTCATCCTGCGGAAGAAAGAACATACCTACGCCGTAATCTCTTTCATCTTTCAGCTTAATTCCAAGTGGCTGACAGACTTTCTTGAAAAATCCATGAGGAATCTGTGTCAGAATACCCACGCCATCTCCTGTCTTTCCTTCTGCATCTTTTCCGGCTCTGTGCTCAAGTTGTTCTACAATACTCAAGGCTCCTGCCACTGTACTATGTGTCTTTTTGCCTTTGATATTGACAATTGCACCAATACCACAGTTATCATGTTCAAAACTTTCGCGGTAAAGACCACGATTCTGACTTTCCATTTCTTTCCTCATAGTCGCTATCCTTTCTTCCTGTAATCTAAAGTTTACTTTAAAATCTTCTTTATTCGGCGCATTCAATCATTTCTTTCTCACGTCGTGTAAAACTTTTTCTAGAATATACACCCTTTTACCCAGGCTGTAAATAGGGAAATCCTTGTGAATTGTCTGATTATTTGATTTTTCATTGATTTTATTCGAATAGTCAGATTATTTTGATTTCCTTATAAAAATAATATTAATTATTAAGATTTCTGTTTTTCTTTGATTTTATTTGATAAAATAATAGATTAAAAAGAAAAAGCGCGACAAGGTTTCGCACCTCATCGCGCACAATTTAAGATTGTATTTTTATCAGTACAATTTATTTCATTTGTATTTCTTCATTATTCCTCTGTTTTCTGAGTACTCACCGGATCCCCGCTTCTCTGAATCCACACAAAACAAGCTGCACAG
>ERZ791843.297-NODE-297-length-39169-cov-3.68886_pt1 | contig 39169 bp, 30 predicted proteins | sample MGYA00510290_ERZ791843 | MGnify/ENA primary metagenome ERZ791843 (study PRJEB30046, sample SAMN00715254) | human gut metagenome | study: EMG produced TPA metagenomics assembly of the A metagenome-wide association study of gut microbiota in type 2... | reverse complement strand
TAATAAGACGCTGGCTGCGCAGCTGTATGGGGAATTCAAAGAGTTCTTTCCGAATAACGCAGTGGAATATTTTGTCTCCTACTACGACTATTATCAGCCGGAAGCATATGTTCCATCTTCAGACACATATATTGCCAAGGATTCTTCCATCAATGACGAGATTGATAAGCTTCGACTTTCCGCAACTATGTCGCTGATGGAGCGAAGAGATGTGATCATTGTTGCAAGTGTATCTTGTATCTATGGACTGGGTAACCCGGTAGATTATCAGAACATGGTAGTTTCTTTGCGTCCTGGTATGATCAAAGATCGTGATGAAGTAATGGCGAAGCTGATTGAGATCCAGTATGATCGTAATGATATGGATTTCCACCGTGGTACATTTCGTGTGCGTGGAGATGTTTTGGAAATCATTCCGGCATATGAGAGTGATACAGCAATTCGTGTAGAGTTCTTTGGAGACGAGATAGACAGGATTTCAGAGATTGATATTTTGACAGGAGAGGTGAAAGATGAGCTGAAGCATATAGCCATCTTTCCGGCATCTCATTACGTGGTTGACCGCGAGAATATCAAGCGTGCGGTTGCGGATATTGAAGAAGAATTAGAAGAACGAGTCAAAGAGTTTAAGAGAAATGATAAGCTTTTAGAGGCGCAGCGTATTGCGGAGCGAACGAATTTTGATATTGAGATGCTTAAGGAGACTGGATTTTGTTCCGGAATTGAGAATTATTCCAGACACTTGGCAGGGCTTCGACCGGGACAGGCTCCGTATACATTGATTGATTATTTCCCGGATGATTTTATTATGATGATTGATGAGTCACATAAGACGATCCCGCAGATTGGTGGAATGTATCACGGAGACCAGTCGAGAAAGCAGACATTGGTAGATTATGGGTTCCGTCTCCCATCTGCGAAGGATAACCGTCCACTTAACTTTGATGAGTTTGAAAGTAAGATCAATCAGGTGATGTTTGTATCTGCGACACCGGGAGAATATGAGAAGGATCATGAACTTCTTCGAGCAGAACAGGTAATCCGTCCGACAGGACTTCTGGATCCGGAAGTTGAAGTGCGACCGGTAGAAGGACAGATTGATGATCTGATCGGTGAAGTGAACAAAGAGATCAGTAAGAAGAATAAAGTCCTTGTCACAACGCTGACAAAGCGTATGGCAGAAGATTTGACAGATTATATGCGTGAAGTAGGAATCCGTGTAAAATATCTTCATTCGGATATTGATACACTTGAACGTACGGAGATCATCCGAGATATGCGTCTAGATGTGTTTGATGTGTTGGTTGGGATCAACCTCTTGAGAGAAGGACTTGATATTCCGGAAATCACTCTTGTTGCAATCCTTGATGCAGATAAAGAAGGATTCCTTCGTTCAGAGACTTCGCTGATTCAGACAATCGGTCGTGCAGCGCGTAATGCAGAAGGACATGTAATCATGTATGCAGATAAGATTACAGAATCAATGCAGCTGGCGATCGATGAGACACAGCGTCGTCGTGAGATTCAGATGAGATACAATGAAGAGCATGGAATTACGCCGAAGACGATTCAGAAGTCAGTGCGTGATCTGATCAGTATCTCTAAAAAGGTTGCGGCAGAAGAGATGCGGCTTGAAAAAGATCCGGAGTCCATGAGCCAGAAAGAACTGGAGAAACTGATCGCGGATCTGACGAAACAGATGAAGAAGGCAGCAGCGGAATTGAACTTTGAGGCAGCGGCAGAGCTTCGTGATAAGCTTGTTGAATTAAAAAAGATGCTCAATGATATGGAATAGGAGATTACAAAATGGGTAAGAAAATGGACGCCAGACAGTACATTAAGATACGAGGCGCGAATGAAAATAACCTGAAGAATATAGATGTAGATATCCCAAGAAATGAACTGGTTGTTTTGACGGGACTTAGCGGTTCTGGAAAATCTTCCCTTGCATTTGATACAATTTATGCAGAAGGACAGAGACGTTATATGGAATCACTGTCTTCCTATGCAAGACAGTTTCTTGGTCAGATGGAGAAACCGGATGTAGAAAGTATCGAAGGGCTTTCACCTGCAATTTCTATCGATCAGAAATCAACGAATCACAATCCACGTTCCACAGTTGGAACTGTTACGGAGATTTATGATTATTTTCGATTATTATATGCGAGAGTTGGAATTCCGCATTGCCCGAAATGTGGTCGTGAGATTGCAAAACAGTCGGTAGATCAGATGGTGGATCAGATCATGGCGCTTCCGGAGAGAACGAAGATACAGCTTTTGGCACCTGTTGTACGTGGAAGAAAAGGAACACATGCAAAGCTTTTCGAACGTGCAAAAAAGAGTGGATATGTTCGTGTTCGTGTGGATGGCAATATGTATGAACTTTCAGAAGAAATTACATTAGATAAGAATATCAAGCATAATATTGAGATTATTGTAGATCGTCTTGTAGTAAAACCTGGAATTGAAAAACGACTGACAGACTCTGTCGAAAATGTACTTGAGCTCGCAGAAGGTCTGCTTGTTGTTGATGTGATCGATGGAGAACCTCTGAATTTCAGTCAGAGTTTTTCCTGTCCTGTCTGTGAGATCAGTATTGATGAGATTGAACCACGCAGTTTTTCTTTTAACAATCCATTTGGTGCTTGCCCGGAATGTTTTGGACTTGGATACAAAATGGAATTTTCAGAAGAACTGATGATTCCGGATCCGTCGTTGTCTATTAATCAAGGTGCGATTGCAGTTTTAGGATGGCAGTCCTGTACAGACAAGAGCAGCTTCACACGTGCAATTCTGGATGCACTGTGTAAAGAATATCATTTTGATCTGGATACCCCTTTTGAGGATTATCCGAAAGAAATCCATGATGTTTTGATTTATGGAACAGACGGAAAAGAAGTAAAGGTTTATTATAAAGGTCAGAGAGGCGAAGGGATTTATCCGGTTGCATTTGAAGGACTGATCAAGAATGTGGAACGTCGTTACCGTGAGACTGGTTCTCAGACGATGAAAGCGGAATATGAGACATTTATGAATATTACACCATGTTCAGCCTGTAAAGGACAGCGTTTGAAGCCGGGGGCTTTAGCTGTAACAGTTGGAGATAAGAATATTTCAGAAGTGACAACACTTTCTATAGAACGGCTTCAGAAATTTTTAGATGAACTTCAATTAACGGAGACTCAACAGCTGATTGGAAATCAGATTCTGAAAGAGATTAAAGCAAGAATCAGATTTTTGATGGATGTCGGTCTGGATTATCTGACGCTTGCGCGTGCGACAGGAACACTTTCCGGTGGAGAAGCACAGAGAATTCGTCTTGCAACACAGATTGGATCAGGTCTGGTCGGAGTTGCATATATTCTGGATGAGCCTAGTATCGGACTTCATCAAAGAGATAATGATAAACTTCTTGCGACGCTGAAACATCTGCGTGATCTTGGAAATTCATTGATTGTAGTAGAACATGATGAAGATACGATGCTGGCAGCGGATTATATAGTAGATATCGGTCCGGGGGCAGGAGAACATGGCGGTCAGGTTGTTGCTGTGGGAAATGCACAGGAAATTATGAAAAATCCAAATTCTGTCACAGGAGCGTATTTGAGTGGAAAAATCAGGATTCCGGTTCCGACAGAAAGAAAGAAGCCGACAGGTTATCTGAAAGTAGTCGGTGCACAAGAGAATAATCTCAAGAACATTGATGTAAAATTCCCTTTGGGAGTTATGACTTGTGTAACGGGAGTGTCTGGATCGGGGAAAAGTTCTCTTGTGAATCAGATTTTATATAAAAGACTTGCAAGAGACTTGAACCGGGCAAGAACAATCCCCGGAAAACATAAGAGAATAGAAGGGCTAGAGCAGGTTGATAAAGTGATTAATATCGACCAGTCACCAATCGGAAGGACACCACGGTCGAATCCTGCTACTTATACAGGCGTATTTGATTTGATCCGAGATTTGTTTGCAGGAACACCAGATGCAAAAGCGCGTGGATATAAGAAAGGACGGTTTAGCTTTAATGTTAAAGGGGGACGTTGCGAAGCATGTGCAGGAGACGGAATCCTGAAAATCGAGATGCATTTCCTTCCGGATGTGTATGTTCCATGTGAGGTCTGTGGTGGAAAGCGTTACAATCGTGAGACGCTGGAAGTACGCTATAAAGGGAAAAATATTTATGATGTATTGAATATGACAGTGGAAGAAGCGGTAGATTTCTTCGAAAACGTGCCAAGCATTCGAAGAAAGATGGAGACGCTGAGAGATGTCGGATTGTCGTATATTCGTTTGGGACAGCCTTCTACAGAGCTTTCAGGTGGCGAGGCACAGAGAATTAAACTTGCGACAGAACTTAGCAAACGCAGTACCGGAAAAACGGTATATATTCTGGATGAACCTACGACAGGACTTCATTTTGCAGACGTGCATAAATTAACAGAGATTCTCCGCAGACTTTCCGGGGATGGAAATACAGTAATTGTAATCGAACATAATCTGGATGTGATTAAGACGGCAGACTATATTATTGACATTGGACCAGAAGGAGGAGACCGCGGAGGAACTGTTGTGGCAAGTGGTACTCCGGAAGAGGTCGCAAAGAATCCAGATTCTTATACAGGAAAATATATTGCGGCTATATTGGAGAAATAAAGACGAAAAAAAGTCGAAAAAAGTCGTAAAATATATGCAAAAAATGCCTTTCTATTTTAAGCGAAGTCTATTATACTAAAGTATGCGGATGATAAAACATTACTGTTTTGGTTACATAATATTGACAACAGTAAATAGTGAAAAAAACAGTAACGATAAACCCCTTCAAGGGACAAAAGACACTTGATTGAGGAAAGAAAATGCTGGAATCAGTAACAGACAAAGTTGTTTATTTGCAGTAGATTGCTGAGAACAGTAAAAGAGCGTTTTAGAAGGGAGATATAGAAATTATGATGTCAGTAGATCTTGGAATAGATTTGGGGACAGCCAGTGTACTGGTATATGTGAAAGGAAAAGGGGTTGTTCTGAAAGAACCATCAGTTGTCGCATTTGATCGTGATACGAATGTGATCAAGGCAATTGGTGAAGAAGCGCGTCTGATGCTTGGAAGAACACCGGGAAATATTATTGCGGTAAGACCACTCAGACAAGGAGTAATCTCTGATTATACCGTGACGGAGAAGATGATTAAGTATTTTGTTCAGAAAGCTCTGGGAAAACGTACATTTAAGAAGCCGAGAATCAGTATCTGTGTACCAAGTGGTGTTACAGAAGTAGAAAAAAAAGCAGTGGAAGAGGCTACCTTTGCAGCCGGAGCAAGAGAAGTTCATCTGATTGAAGAACCTGTGGCAGCTGCAATAGGAGCAGGAATAGATATTTCAAAGCCTTGTGGAAACATGATCGTTGATATCGGTGGAGGCACAGCGGATATTGCAGTTATTTCACTGGGCGGAACAGTTGTGAATACATCAATTAAGATAGCGGGTGATGATTTTGATGAAGCAATCGTACGCTATATGAGAAAGAAACACAATCTTCTGATTGGAGAAAGAACAGCAGAGGATATCAAGATTAAGATTGGAACGACTTATCCACTTGTAGAGGAAGAGAAGATGGAAGTCAGAGGGCGTAATCTGGTAACAGGGCTTCCAAAGACAGTTACGGTGACTTCGTCTGAGACAGAAGAAGCTTTAAGAGAATCTACAGGACAGATTGTAGAAGCTGTAATCGGAGTACTCGAGCAGACTCCACCGGAGTTGTCAGCAGATATCCTTGATCGGGGAATTGTTCTTACCGGAGGAGGATCACTTCTTCGCGGACTGGAAGAATTGATCGAAGAGAGAACAGGAATTAATACGATGACAGCGGAGGATCCGATGAAAGTCGTTGCAATTGGTACCGGACAGTTTGTGGAATTTATGAGTGGAAGAAAAGAGTTTTAAGAGAAAGAATTCTGAAAAAGAATTTGAAGTGTCAGGTTCTTAGAGAAGAAGATTCAATTACGAGGGGGGTGTATAAGAGGAACACACCCTTTTTCTGCATATAAATTAGGAAAAGATACAAGAAGAGAGAGGAAAAAGTGTGGAAACAGTTACAGGGTATGTGAGTCATATTGTATATAGAAATTCTGATAATGGGTATACAGTATTCCATATTGAACATGATGATGGTGAAGTGACATGCGTGGGAAGTCTGAACTATATTAATGAAGGAGAACTCCTTGAAATTCAAGGAGAATATGTGAATCATAATGTTTACGGTAAGCAGTTGAAGATTTCTCATTATAAAGTAAAAGAGCCGGAGGATATTGTTTCTATTGAACGATATCTTGGCTCCGGAGCAGTGAAAGGTGTGGGTGCGGCACTGGCTGGCCGAATCGTGAAAAAGTTTAAAGAGGATACTTTCCGCATTATTGAAGAAGAGCCGGAAAGACTTGCGGAGATCAAAGGAATCAGTGAAAGAAAAGCACAGGAGATTGCATCTCAGCTTGAAGAAAAGAAAGATATGCGAAAAGCCATGATTTATCTGCAGAAATACGGTATTTCCACAAAGCTGGCAGCCAAGATTTATCAGTATTACGGAATGAAAGTGTATAAAGTGCTAGAAGAAAATCCGTATCAGCTTGCAGATAATATTGAAGGAATCGGATTTAAGACTGCGGATGAAATTGCATCCAAGATTGGCATACATACAGATTCAGATTATCGTATACGAAGTGGTTTGTTTTATACATTGCAACAGGCAGTAGGTGAGGGGCATGTGTATTTACCACAGAATATATTGCTTCGAAGGGCGAATGCACTTTTAGGAGTTGATCTTGAAGATATTGAGAAGTACATCATGGATCTGTGTATAGAGCGGAAAACAGTTATGAAAGAAGTGGATGAGGAAATTCGCATTTATCCGGCACATTATTATTACTTGGAATTGAATACTGCGAAAATGCTTAATGATCTTGATATTGACTGTCAGATGCCGGAAGACATGATGGAGAAACGTCTGAAAAGAGTAGAACAGAAAGAAAAGATAGAATTGGATCCAATGCAGCACAGAGCTGTTATAGAAGCTATTAAACATGGTTTGCTCATATTAACAGGAGGACCGGGTACAGGTAAGACGACAACGATCAATACGATGATTCAATTTTTTGAAAGCGAAGGAATGAGTATCCTTCTTGCAGCGCCAACAGGACGCGCGGCAAAGCGAATGACAGAGGCTACAGGATATGAAGCCCAGACGATTCACAGATTACTTGAAGTAAGTGGAAATCCTGAGGAAGAGAACAGTGTAGGTGGATTTTTGAGAAACAGAGAGAATCCACTTGAGACAGATGTTATCATTATAGATGAGATGTCCATGGTTGATCTGAATCTGATGCATGCGCTTTTATCAGCAGTTATTCCGGGAACAAGACTTATTCTTGTGGGAGATGTGGATCAGCTTCCGTCCGTGGGACCGGGAAGTGTGTTAAAAGATATCATACGTTCAGAAAAATTTCACGTAGTGACGCTTACAAAGATTTTTCGTCAGGCAGGAGAGAGTGATATTGTAGTAAATGCTCATAAGATCAATGCAGGAGAACCGGTTACAATTGATAATAAAAGCCGGGATTTCTTCTTCTTAAAACGCCAGGATGCGAATACGATCATTAGCGTCGTTATTACTTTAATACAGAAGAAATTACCCAGATATGTGCAGGCCGATCCAAATGAAATCCAGGTAATGACACCAACACGTAAGGGATTGCTGGGTGTAGAACGATTGAATGTGATTCTACAGCAATATCTGAATCCTTCAGATTCCCAAAAAACGGAGAAAGAAATTAATGGTAGATTGTTCCGTGAAGGTGACAAAGTAATGCAGATTAAAAATAATTATCAATTAGAGTGGGAAGTTTCTACCAGATTTGGATTAACAGTTGACAAAGGAATTGGAGTTTTTAACGGTGACATGGGAGTCATTGATGAAATCAATGAATATACAGAAACTGTTATCGTGGAATATGATGAGGGGAGAAAGGTAAAATATGGATACGATATGACAGATGAGTTAGAACTTGCCTATGCGATTACGGTTCATAAATCTCAGGGAAGCGAGTATCCGGCGGTCATTATCCCACTTCTTCCAGGACCAAAGTTACTATATAACAGGAATCTGCTTTATACAGCAGTGACGCGGGCAAAAAAATGTTTAACAATAGTAGGGAGTGAACTAACATTTCAGGAAATGATCGAAAACAAAAGCGAACAGGGAAGATTTACAAGCTTAGACGAGCGAATCAAAGAATTTTAGAAAAAATGTATCCAAAAAGATGCCCGTTTTGTCAGGAAATCAGCTCAAAAGGTATTTGCGATGACTGTAGAAAACAGGTTGTTAAGGTGGGAAAAATAAAATGTATCCATTGTGGAAAGCCATTGGAGGATGAAACGAAAGAGTATTGCAGGGATTGTGAAAGAAGAAAAAGTAATTATGAACAAGGACGCAGCCTCTGGGTTCACATTCCGCCGGTTTCAAATTCAGTATATCGGTTGAAATATCACAACAAGCGATATTATGCGGAAATCTTTGGGAAAGAGCTGGCAGATGAGTTTGAATTTCAGATTCGAAGATGGGGGATTCAGGCAATTATTCCAATTCCATTACATAGATCGAAAATGAGAAAACGAGGATATAATCAGGCAGAACTTTTAGCAAAGCAGTTATCAGAATGTATGGGAATTCCTATAGAAAAAGATGTTTTATATCGGATTAAGAAAACCCGGCCTTTAAAGGAAATGAACGGGGAGCAGAGACACAGAAATCTGAAGGGGGCATTTGCGGTTTCAAAATCGTGGAATCCACGCCAGAACATTCTTCTGATTGATGATATTTACACAACCGGAAGTACAATAGAACGTGCTGCAGGAATCCTGAAAAAAGCAGGAGTTGAAAATGTCTACTTTTTGACGCTAAGCATTGGACAAGGTATCTGAACATATGGTATACTTAGGAGAGAAATCTGGAAAGGTGAATGTCGGATATGTTAGATAAAGACAGGATTCGTTTAATGACAAAAATGTCGATATATGAGAAGAATCACAGAGATGATTTTAAAATTGCCGATTATTACAGAAAAGATTATGCAAGTCTTAAGAGATGGATTACATTGATTTGGGTAACAATAGGTTATGCAATTTTGTTCGTTAGTTTCTGCATTTATTCGAGTGATAGTTTATCTGCTGATCTGACAATTTTAAAACTATTCGTTCTCTTGATTGCAGCAATTGCAGGCTATATAGTTCTTTTGGTTATATATGGGGTTTGCGCAAATAGTTTTTATAAGAGAAAACATGCAGTTGCCAAACAGAATGTAAAACGTTATTATCGTAATTTGTCCCGTTTAGAGAAGATGTGTAAAAAGGAGAAGAATGAGCAATGAACAATTTATTGGTTCTTAGAGAAAGATTTAAGCAGATTTATGTTTCTCACTCTCTCTTGGTTCGAAAGGGAGCACAGTTTTTGCTTGCACTTTTGGTGTTTAACCTGATCAATTCTAATATTGGATTTATGAAGATGGCATCATCTGTTCTTTGTACTGTTGGCTTAGCAGTAGTCTGTACATTTCTCCCTCTGGCAGTAATGACGGCAGCAGCAACTGTGTTAATAGTGGCTCATTTATATACATTATCTATGCCAATAGCCGGAGTTGCGGTGATACTGTTTTTGTTAATGTATATTTTCTACTTTCGATTTACCCCAGAGAAGAGCTGGCTGATTCTGCTGACAGTAGTAGCTTTCGGCATGAAAATACCACTGGTGATTCCGGTTATATTTGGGCTGTTAGGTACTACAATATGGATTGTTCCTGCATCCTGCGGAATCCTTGTTTATTATCTGCTTTACCTGATCAAAGCTTCTGCAACAGCATTGAAAGGTACAGATGGAACAACAATGATCAGCACTTTAACCAATTTTACAAAACAGTTTGTAGGCTATCAAGAAATGTGGGTTATGCTGTTTGCAGTAGTGATTGGAATACTGGTAGTGAACGGAATTAAAAATCGGGCAGTTGATCATTCCTGGAAGATAGCATCAGCAACAGGAGCAGCAGTTTGTGTGATCGTAGGTGCATCGGGAAATATTTCTCTTGGACTTCACATGTCTTATACGATGATGATTTTCAGTGGGATTCTTGGTGTTGTAATAGGATTGTTCCTTGAAGTTATTTTTTTCTCTGTGGATTATTCAAGAACAGAGAATGTTCAGTTTGAAGATGACGAATACTATTATTATGTAAAGGCAGTTCCGAAAGTAGGGGTTCAGATGCCTGAGAAGCAGGTAAAACATATTACAGAACATCAGGGGCAGGACGCAGAGATGCCGAATGTGTCAGAGACAGAAAACAATACTGCTGTGTCAGAAGTTTCTGATTTGAAGGAAGTTGAACAGAAAGAGGAAGAAGATCAGTCAGAACAACTGAAAAAGGAGTCTGATCTTGCACAAACAACAATTTTTAATGATTCAAACATGACGGAAGATATTCTTTTAACAAGAAGTCTGAGCAAGGAACTGGGTCTGGATCAGAATGAAGAGAAAAAAGAGTGATCGACAGAGCAAAAGATGCAAGAGTGCATAACAACGAGTGATTACATAAGGTGGTGAGACTTGAGATGATAGAGTGGATTCAGAATTTTATAAGAAATTATTCAAATGGAATGTATTTTCCACATATACAGATAAAAGATATCATAGAGATTCTGATTGTGACGATTATTGTCTATGAAATCATGCTCTGGATCAAGAACACAAAAGCCTGGATGCTTCTGCGAGGAATGCTTATGCTGGGGGGATTTATTCTTCTGGCATGGCTTTTTCAAATGAATACGATCCTGTATCTGGCAAGAGAGTCGATTAATGTATTAGCGATTGCAGCAATTGTTGTTTTTCAGCCAGAACTTAGACGGGCATTGGAGAAGCTGGGAGAGAAAAATTTATTTAGTAACATTAATCCGTTCGATAAAAATAAAGAAAATCAAAGGTTTTCGGATGAAACACTGGATAGTATTGTAAGAGCTTGTTATGCCATGGGAAGCGTATGTACAGGAGCACTGATCGTAGTAGAGCAGGTGATTCAGTTAACAGAGTATGAAATGACAGGGATAGAGCTTGATTGTAAAGTGTCTTCTCAGGTGCTGATCAATATTTTTGAACACAACACCCCACTTCATGATGGCGCGGTTATTATCAGAGGGGACAGAATTACATCAGCAACATGTTATCTGCCACTTTCAGATAACATGACAATCAGTAAAGATCTGGGAACAAGGCATCGTGCGGCATTGGGAATGAGCGAGGTTTGCGATGCTCTTGTGATTGTTGTTTCAGAAGAAACGGGACTTGTTTCTGTGGCTTCCGGAGGACGATTGCTTCGAGCTATTAACGCAGAAGAACTTCGGAGTCAGTTAAGCCAGATTCAGTATAGAAAGACAGAGACAAAGAACAAGTTTTCTATACGGAAAGGATGGCACAGATCATGAAAAAATACAAATTGACAACGAATCTTCCGCTTAAGATTATTGCATTTGTTTTTGCAGCATTTCTTTGGCTGATTGTTGCGAATGTTGCTAATCCGGTTACGAAATCAACTTATACAAACATCAAAGTTACGATAGCGAACGATGATGTGATTACACAAGGTGGGGAAGTTTATACGGTTTTAGATGATCAGAATGTAAACGTAGTTGTTTACGCAAAACGTTCAGTGATTCAACAGATTAAGTCGGATGATATTGTGGCTACTGCGGATATCAAAGAAATGGATTCCAGGACAGGGTTGATACCAATTTCAGTATCAATTCCAAAGTATAGTGGATCTTATCAGTCGGCAGAGGCTGCTCCGAGAAATATACAGATTAAGACAGAACCAACAGGTAAGACTGTATTTACACTGACTGTTAGCACAACAGGAACGCAGCGTGACGGTTATCAGATTGGAGAGATGAAAGTTAATCCTGAAAAAATAACGATTACAGGAGCAGAATCAACAGTAAAATCAATTGATAAAGCCGTAGCGAAGATTAATGTAGATGGAATTTCAAAAGATGAAGAACTTACAGCAGAACTTGTTTTATATGATGCATCGGGAAATGTAATCAATCAGGGACAGCTAAGTAATAATCTTGGAGAAGATGGAATCACTGTAGATGTGACAGTAATGAGGATCAAGACGGTTCCATTAAAATTTGAAGCATCTGGAACACCGGCAGATGGATATGAATATCTCGGTTGTTCGAGCGAACCGGCGAGCGTGCAGATCTGCGGAAAAGAAGAGGCCTTATCCAAGATTGAAAGTATCAATATTCCAACATCTGAATTGTCTATCGCTGGGGCAACAGAGAAGATAGAGAAAGCATTTGACATTACAGATTATCTGCCGGAAGGTGTAGAACTGATTGAAGGCGCTTCAGGAAAGGTTACCGCAACTGCAATGATCGAACAGTTGGGAAATCGTACAATTGAGTTTATGGTTGCGTCCATCAAACAGAATTATCTGGCAAAAAATCTTCAGGTAAGTTACGAGCCAGATGCTGAGGTGACACTTGTATTTCAGGGAGAGAAAGATACGCTGGATAGTCTGGATATCAGCAATGCAGTATCGGTAAATCTCCAGAATTACACGAAGGAAGGCACTTATGACATACCGGTAGAAGTAGACCTTCCGGATGGAGTAACGTTGACAAAACCAGTGACAGTGCAGCTTATATTGACTGAAAAAGGATCCACAAAGGATGAACAACCGGAAAATAACGCTGGGACAAATTAATAATACTTCATATTAATTAAAAAAGTACAGGTCTAAATTAAAAAAGAATTAAGAAGGCTGGCATTGACAGTTTTCAATGCATATTATATGATATTGGAGTTAAAACTTCCAACTATCAGAGAGATAGAATAGGAGAATAACATGGTAAGCGATAAAGTAGTGATCAAAAATCCGACAGGACTTCATCTAAGACCGGCAGGATTGTTTTGTAAAACTGCGATGCAGTACAAGAGCAAGATCACAGTGTACAAAAAGATGAAAAACGAAGAGGTAAATGCAAATGCCAAAAGTGTATTAAGCGTACTGGGTGCATGCATAAAAAGCGGAGATGAGATTACAATTATTTGTGAAGGAGAAGACGAAGAAATAGCACTTTCAGACATGGTTCAACTTGTGAAAGATGGATTGGGAGAATAAGTGGTGTTTATAAACTGGTATATTGTAACAGTGAAGAGACATTAGGAGGAAAAAGAAATGAGCAAAGCAACATTAGTAATCATGGCGGCAGGTATTGGAAGTCGTTTTGGAGGCGGAATCAAGCAGCTGGCTCCAATCGGACCAAATGGAGAGATTATCATGGACTACTCCATCTATGATGCATTAGAAGCAGGGTTTGACAAAGTTGTATTCGTTATCCGCAAAGATCTCGAGAAAGATTTCAAAGAGATCATTGGCAACCGTATTGAAAAAGAAGTAGAAGTAGCATATGCATTTCAAGAGCTTGATGATATTCCGGAAAAATTCAGCGGAAAATTCACAGGAAGAACAAAACCTTGGGGAACAGGTCAGGCAATTCTTTGCTGTAAAGATGTGGTGGATGCTCCATTCCTTGTAATCAATGCAGATGATTATTATGGAAAAGAAGCATTTAAAGAGGCATACAGTTATTTGACAAACCTTCCATCTGCTGATATAATGCAGATTTGTATGGTCAGCTTTGTATTGAAAAATACATTGAGTGATAACGGAGGCGTGACCAGAGGTGTGTGCGAAGTAGACGGACATGGCATGCTTGCAGACATTGAAGAGACACATAACATCGAAAAAGAAGACGGAAAAGCTGTAATCCACAAAGAGGATGGAGATGTATTCCTTGATGTTGATTCACCGGTATCTATGAATATGTGGGGAATTACACCTGAATTTTTTGAGATTCTTAAGACAGGATTTGATGAGTTCCTTGAGAAAACAGAAAGTACAGATCTAAAAGCAGAATATCTGCTTCCGACAATGATTGGAGATCTGTTAAGTGATGGAAAACTGGAAGTAAAAGTACTGCAGTCACATGACCAGTGGTTTGGTGTGACATATAAGGAAGATAAAGAATCTGTAACAGTAGCGCTTCGTGGATTGATTGAAGAAGGAGTTTACCCGTCAAAATTGTTCTAATTTAAGAAAAGGGATGTAAGATGGCAAAACGAAAAGGATCTGCTGGCAATTCTGCACGCAGAAAAAAAAGTACAAATAAGTATTCCCGCAGATCGGGAAGTAATAAGCTGGGGACTTTGTGTATCATTCTTCAGACGATTGCCAGTATAGCCTTAATGGCGGTATTGTATTTGTTAGGAATGATTCCGGACAAGTATCTGATACTGGCAGCAGCAATACTGTTTTTCTTATGGTGTGTGACACTGAATTCACAGGTGGCAAGGAGAAAACGGGGGACTTGGGGAAAAGTATTCAGTTTACTTATGGCAGTTGTGATGTTTACGGGAAGTTATTATGTCGCTCAGGCTAATAATATGATTGGAAAGATCACAGGCAGCAACTATAAAGTAGATAAGATGGTTGTTGCAGTGCGAGCAGATGATTCGGCAGAGACAATAGAAGATGCGGCAGACTATACGTATGGTGTACAGTTTGAGAAAGGTGCTGACAATATACAGACAGCTGTAGCTGATATTGAAAAGCAAGTTGGCGTTGATACGATTGAAGTGAAAGAGTATGATTCTGTTCAGGATCAGGCACAGGCTCTGATTGATGGAGATTGTGATGCAATCATTTATAACAGTGCATATACAAGTCTGATGGAAGAAGCAGTAGATGGCTATAGCGATAAAGTGAAAGTGTTGTATACATTTAATATACGTGTTGAGTTGGATTTCGGAAATTCAACAGGAGCAACAGATGACAGTATTATAAAAGAACCATTTACAGTTTATATCAGTGGTATTGATGTCTATGGTGATGTATCAGAAACAAGCCGAAGTGATGTGAATATTATTGCAGTTGTGAATCCGCAGACACATCAGATTTTATTAGTAACTACTCCGCGTGATTACTATGTACCGATTCCAAAGATTTCAGGCGGTCAGAGAGATAAACTGACTCATGCAGGGATTTACGGAGTAGATGCCTCCATGCGTACACTGGGTGAATTGTATGAGACGGATATTAATTATTATGCGAGATTGAATTTTACTTCATTAATTGATATTGTAGATACACTTGGAGGAATTGATGTATATTCAGAGTATGCGTTTACAACAAGTGAAGATTCTGAACATGTAATGGATGTGCAGGAAGGATATAATCACTTCAATGGTGAAGAAGCACTTGCTTTCTGTAGAGAGAGACATAATGTTCCAGGCGGAGACAATCAGAGAGGAAAAGATCAGCAGGCAGTTATTACTGCTATGTTGAAGAAGTGTTTGTCACCGACTATGCTCTTGAAAGCGAATGCGATTATGGAACAGGTGAGCAAAGATGTTGAGACAAATATGTCTCAGGAAGAGATTAACGCATTGATTAAATATCAGTTGAGTAATAATCCGACTTGGACGATTCAGTCTGTAGCAGCGGAAGGTACAAATACAACTGGTACATGTTATTCCAGTGGTGATACAGAACTCTTTATTATGGAACCGGTTGAATCTTCTGTGCAGAATATTATTGATCTGGCAAACATTGTAGAAGAAGGTGGAGTGTTGCCGGAAGGTGAACAATTGAATTAAATCAGAGGACGGAAAAATAGAGATGATTCTCGTTTTTCTGTCCTTTTTTTGTTTTGAGGCACTTACGAAAAAACAAAAAAATATAAAGAAATGAGAAAAAACAAAAAAAATTCACAGATAAAACACTAAAAAGACAAAAAGTATTTACAAACACAATGAATTGTTGGAAAATATGATATAACAAGATCGTATAAGGAGGTTCCCATATGAAGAGAAAAAAGATATTTGCTTTACTTTGCGTAGCAGCGACTAGTGCAAGTCTTGTTACTCCGGTAATGGCAGAAGAGAACCAAGCTACAGGAACTACACAGGAAGCACCAGTCGAATAAGTGGATGAGAGCAATGTAGAACAAAAGGAAGAATCAAATGCAGATGTAGAACAGTCAGAGACTGAAAAAGTAGTTTCAGAAGAGAAAAACGAGCCGTCTGAAAACATAACAGAAGATACAGAAAGCGAAACATCAACAGATGAAACAGTTCTGGACAAGAATCTGACAGAATCACTAGATGTTGATGAAGAAGTGAAAGATGGATTTGTTGAAGAAGACGGTAGTGTATATTATTATGAAGCAGGAAAAAAAGTAACAAATACTATTCGCGACTTTGAAGACGAATCCGGATTTGAATATTCATGCTATTTCGATTGGTCTGGAAGAATGATGATCGATAGTGAGGAATGGGTTGAATACACGGATGAAAATGGGAAATCGCATGATGGAATTATACGGGCAGATGAAAATGGATATTTAATTATCGATGATTGGTATCAGAATCAGGATGGCTCATGGAATTATTATAAAAAGGATTTCCTTAGAGCAGAGAATGAAGTTGTAGAAAAATATGGCAAACAATACTATTTGGATTCAGATGGGATTCTAGTAACTGATTCTCAACTTACTATTGGTGGACAGTTGTATCAGGCGGATGCATCTGGAGCAATCACATTGATTCAGGCTTCAGCAAAGGAACATTGGGTGAAGACAAACGGAAAATGGTACTTATTTGTTGATAACAAACTTGTTAAAGATAAATTCTACCTTTATAAAGGGGATTATTATTATTTTGACAATAATGGAGAAATGCAGACAGGTTCGTTTGATACAGAAGACGGAAAAGCTTATATAGCGGATTCAAATGGTATCGTTATTTATACACCAACTGAAGGATGGAATAAAACAAAAGACGGAAAAACATGGTGCTATTATAAAAAAGATAGTGACGGTAATCTTTATCTTCTTAGAGGGGAATTCCTTTCATATAGTGGTTCAAAATACTACCTCGATTGGACAGGTGTTATGGCAACTGGAGTATTTGAAGCCCGGGAAGATGATGATGATTATTATTACTTTGCCAATAATAGTGGCGAAATTCAGCAAAAGTCAGATTGGATTCACCATGAGGGAGAATGGTATTATTCAAAAGACGGAAAGTTGTACGCTGATGGAGTTAAAACAATTGGTGGTAAAAAATACTATTTCATGTATAATGCAACGATGCTTTCAGGGTATCTTACAGAAACATATAATGACGGCAGTGAAACTCATTATATGACAAATGATTCTGGAGTGATCCAGGAAACAAACGACTGGGTTAAGTATGATGGTGAGTGGTATTTCTGGAGAGATGGCGATATATTGAAAAATGGCATTTATGACATTTGGGGAAAGAAGTATTACTTTAACTATGATGGAGAGATGCAAGTAGGAAGAATTGAGGTTCATGATAGTAATACATTGTACCTGACAGATTCTTCAGGTGCTCTTATAAATACGCCGGAATGGAATACGTACAAAAATAATTGGTATTACATGAATGCAGATGGAAGTGTACGTAAAAATGAGTTCATAAAGTATGGAAATGATCTTTACTATGTTGACTCTGAAGGTAAAATGGTGACTGGAGATTTCTCCTTTAATAGGATAAGCTATCATACAGATTCCGATGGAGTTATTCTGAAAAATGCCTGGTATCAGAAAGGATATGATTGGTATTATGCAGGAGAAGATGGAGCTTCAGTGACACATAGTTGGAAATCAGGTGCAGGCGGCGTTTGGTATTACTTAAATGAATCAGGTGCAATGGCTAAAGGAATGTGCTGGGTTTATAATAAGGGTGATCGTGATAATGGCAAGTATGAATACTTTGATGATAATGGTATTTGGCAGGAAAATAATCGTATCAACAAGAATGGTTGGTCATTGGTTGATGGCAAGTGGTATTATTACAGTGAGGGCAAGCCATATACAGGATGGGTTGGATCTTACTATATCAATCAAGGTGTAATGTGTACGAATACTTATATCGAAGATGACGATGACAATAACGCAGTTTATTATGTAGATCACAAGGGGGTTTATCAGAGAAATAGCTGGGTTAAAATACCAGGATATGAAGGAGAATATGGATGGAGATATGCTGGAACAGACGGAAAAATTTTGAAAAATGTGTGGGTCGGTGATTATTACATTGATAGATCAGGTTACATGGTTTCAAATGGAATTGTAGATACAGGGTACTATGGCTTATGTAAATTTGCAGACGACGGAAAATTTATTGGCTATGCGAAAAAGTCGGGTTGGAATAAAGTCGGTGATAAATGGTATTACGTTGATAGTAATGGGTCACTGTTAAAAGGAAGACAAGTAATCGGAGGAAAAACATATTACTTTAATGAATGGAATTATGAAATGTATGCAAACACAACAGTATATGATCATGAATATGTGTTTGTGGGATCAGATGGTACAGTTTCAAAAGCAAATGGCTGGCAATTAGGAAAATATGGCGAATGGTATTATCTTGAAAACGGAATTCCGAAGACAGGGTGGCTTAATTATGGTGGAAAGAGATATTACCTTTCACCGTCGACAAGCACAGGATATAGAGGCGTGTTGGATGAAGATACCGGAGAACGCGAGTATTATTTCTTTGATCAGGACGGAGCAGTTTGTGAACCGAATGACGGATGGTTTTCTGTCAAATCTGACGGTCAGACTTACTGGTATTATATAAAGAATGGAGAACCAGTCAGAAATGGTTGGTACAATGGTCATTGTTTCTATTGGGATGGTGAGATGATTACTGGAAGCATATGGACAGGCGCAGATGAAATTTATGTATATGATGACAATGGTTATCTTCTGAAAAATGGTTGGCATAAGCTGTATGGCGTTTGGTATTATACAGATGCAAAAGGAAGAGCATATACCGGAGAAAGAAAGATCAACGGAACAAAATACTGGTTCACAGATGAGGGGGTTTGGGTAAAATAGTAAATTAGTTAAAGTGGTGAAAAATAGTTGAATAATTTAGGGGCAGTCATTAATGTCTGTCCCTTTTGGTGGTGAGAATAGTATCGTGATTTTTCATAGAAATATTGCTGAAACTATTGAAGAAATATAGACAAAGTGGAATGGTTGCGATAAAATGATAATCGTGACAGATTGCTTTGCGATAGTGGAGGAGGAGCAAAAATGCATAAGAGGAAGTTGTTTTATGCGATGTGCTGCCTTACAGCGGTACTTGCGATAGGCTGTGGAAAGAAAGACAGCACGGATACAAAAAATCCAGAACAGGTAGAAAGTCAGGATACTACGAAGACAGACGATGAAAATAAGAGTGATACAAAGAACGATACAGAACAGACAGACGATAAGAAAGAAGAATCGGAGAAAACAAAAAGTGTTATGAAGATTTATTCTATCAATATGAGTTCAGGAGAGATCCAGACAGAAGATGTGGAAACAGATTCTTTAAATGAAGAAAAGATTTGGTCATTACTTCAGGAAAAGTCAGTGATCACTCCGGAATGTGGGATGAATTCTTTCAAAGTGAACGAAGAAGAGAAGACGATAGATCTTGATGTAGATGAAGGATTTGGGAATTATATTCGTTCCATGGGAACAACAGGAGAAACGGAAGTGCTTGCATGTGTTGTAAACACGTATCTGGACAGCTTCCAGTGTGAGAAAATCAAGATAACAGAAGCAGGACGTACATTTGAGACAAGTGGTGCAGTTCTGGCAGGTTATATGACAAAACAATAGGAAGCGGGGATGCGAAAAAGTGAAAAAATTATTAAAAAAATGTACGGTATTATTGTTGACAGCGGCAATGTCTATTACAGCGCTACCGGTGACGGCATGGGCTGAGACTCCGGCAGAGTCAGCAGTGACAGGAGCGGAGACAGCTACGGATCATGTAGATGAGAATGCAGTAGATGAAAAACAGGCAGCCGGTACTGAACAGCGCCTAAATTATATGTACATAGATCAGCCTTATCTGGAAACACCGAATACACAGAAGGTAGTGGTATCCTGGGGAGATGGTTCCGAGGGGATTGAACAGATGACCGCAACTGTGCAGGGGCCAGTAGGAGAAGAAGTGTGGACTGCAGTACAGGAATCAGATGGCATATATCTGTTTGAAAGAGCTTATACAGAGCAGGAAAGGGGAGTCTATTCTGTTACAGAACTGCACGTTACAATTGCGGGAAATGTATATGATTATTCCCTTGCAGATCTTGGAATAGAAGCACTCTTTGGCGTAGATGAAAAATATGAAGGAATCGAAGAGTTACAGCCGGTAAGTGAGGAAGAGGTATCAGCAGATATTGCGGCATACAATATTGATGAATCCGGAAATGTTACTGAGCAGTCAAGTATCGAGGAGGCAATTGTTCAGGCAGAACAGGAAATTCCAGCAATGATGAGTGATGACGGAGTTCAGACACAGTCATCTAATATTGTAGTAGCACTTGATCCAGGACATGATTCAACACACGCTGGCGCATCAGCAAACGGCGTACGAGAAGAAGTCCTTACATTAAAGATTGCACAGTATTGTAAAGCAGAACTGGAAGAGTATGCAGGCGTATCAGTCTACATGACAAGAACAACAGCAGACTGTCCGCATCCGGGCGGAAGTTCTGCTCACGATATTGATCAGAGAGTAGCTGATGCAGCGGCAGCTGGAGCAAGTGTCTATGTCAGCTTTCATTTGAATTCATCTCTATCTTCAGCAGCAAAAGGTGCAGAAATAATCATTCCGAACACAAACTGGAAACCACAGGTCGGAAATGACGGAAAGAAACTGGCTACACTGATCGAGTCAGAACTTGTTGGGCTGGGACTGGAAGAAAGAAAAATTTATTCAAAAAATACAACTGTGAATGAACGTTATGAGGATGGCTCTCTTTCAGATTATTTTACAGTTCAGATTTCTGCAAAGGAGCATGGAATTCCGGGAATTATAGTGGAACATGCGTTTGTGACCAATACATCGGATGTAAATAATTTTCTAAATAATGAAGCTGGACTGAAGAAACTTGGTGTTGCCGATGCGACTGGAATTGCGAAATATTTTGGTCTGTCAAAGGGACAGTGGTACAAGGATTCTACTGGTTGGTGGTATGCATCTGGAACAAGCTATTTAAAAAATCAGTGGGCACAGATTAGTGGAAGCTGGTATTATTTTGATTCTAATGGCTATATGGAGACTAGCTGGCAGAAAATTAGTGGAAAATGGTCATATCTAGGTGGAACAGATGATGGAATTATGCGAATCGGTTGGCAAAAAATAGGAACCAATTGGTATTATTTTAATTCAAGTGGATATATGTTAACTGGTTGGCAAAAAATAGGAACCAAGTGGTACTATTTCGGTGAATCTGACGATGGAGCAATGCGAATCGGTTGGCAGAAGATTGGTGGAGACAGGTATTATTTTGGTGAAGCTAATGATGGAGCAATGAAGAGCGGTTGGCAGAAAATAGGAGAGTCCTGGTACTATCTAGGCAGTTCAAATGGTGGATATCTGCAAACAGGTTGGCAGAAAATCGGTGGAGCCTGGTATTATTTTAGCGATAAAGAGAATGGAGCAATGAAAACTGGCTGGCAGAAAGTTGGAAGCACATGGTACTATTTGGGAAGTGCAGATGGCGGCTACATGCAGACTGGATGGAAAAAGCTGGGAACAAACTGGTATTACTTTGGTGAATCCAATGATGGAGCAATGCGAACCGGTTTTGCAAAAGTAGGTGGCGATTGGTATTACTTTGGTGGAACAGACGATGGAGCAATGAAGAATGGCTGGCAGAAAGTTGGAAGCACATGGTACTATTTGGGAAGTGCAGACGACGGCTACATGCAGACTGGATGGAAAAAGCTAGGAACAAACTGGTATTACTTTGGTGAATCCAATGATGGAGCAATGCGAACCGGTTTTGCAAAAGTAGGTGGCGATTGGTATTACTTTGGTGGAACAGACGATGGAGCAATGAAGAATGGCTGGCAGAAAGTTGGAAGCACATGGTACTATTTGGGAAGTGCAGACGACGGCTACATGCAGACTGGATGGAAAAAGCTAGGAACAAACTGGTATTACTTTGGTGAATCCAATGATGGAGCAATGCGAACCGGTTTTGCAAAAGTAGGTGGCGATTGGTATTACTTTGGTGGAACAGACGATGGAGCAATGAAAACCGGTTGGCAGAAAATAGATGGAACATGGTATTTCTTTAATGATGATGGAATGTATGATTCTACCAAGAAATATGATGAGATTCCAGGGATAAATGATGACAAAATAAATGGAAGTGCCGGCACAAACAATTCGAATACAAATTCTAATGTTGTTGAGGGGACGTATTTGATTGAAGGAGATACCGAAGTAACAGTGGATCAGATGGTAGCTTATTTTGAGGCAAGTAAGAAAGCTTATCCGGAAGATGTAATGCGAAAAGGTGGGGCGGCTACAATCAGAGATTTTTGTCAGATTTATTACGAAGAAGCTGTGGCAGAAGGAATTAAAGCAGAAGTTGCATTTGTACAGGCGATGAAAGAGACAGGTTGGTTACAATTTACAGGTGTTGTGAAAGCAGAGCAGTATAATTTTGCGGGCATGGGAGCAACAGGAAATGGTGTTTCAGGTGAATCATTTAAAGATGTAAGAGAGGGTGTACGTGCACAAATTCAGCATTTGAAGGCATATGGATCAACAAAATCTTTAAATCAGACATGCGTAGATAATCGTTTTAAGTATGTTGAACGAGGAAGTGCAATTTATGTAGAATGGTTAAGTATACCTAACAATCCTAAGAAAAAAGGATGGGCAGCTGCCAATGGATATGGTGTTGATATCGTAAAGATGATACAAAAGATGAAAACAATGTAAAATATACCGTCAGTCGTGATAACGGCTGACGGTATTTCTACTAAAAAGGAGAAGAAAAATGAAATATGATTATTTAGTAGTTGGTTCTGGATTATACGGAGCTATTTTTGCGCATGAAGCGAAAAAACATGGAAAAAGAGTGCTTGTAATTGATAAACGACCGAATATTGCAGGAAACATTTATACAGAAAAAGTTGCGGGAATCAATGTTCATAAATATGGAGCTCATATTTTCCATACAAACAATAAGAAAGTGTGGGATTACATTACACAATTTGCAGAGTTTAATCGTTTTACAAACAGTCCGGTTGCAAATTATAAAGGGGAATTATATTCACTACCTTTTAATATGTACACATTTAATAAAATGTGGGGTGTTGTGACACCGGAAGAAGCTGCGGCAAAGATTGAAGAACAGCGAAAAGAGATTACAGGAGAACCAAGAAATCTGGAAGAACAGGCAATTTCTCTTGTGGGACGTGATATTTATGAAAAGCTGATCAAAGGCTATACAGAGAAACAGTGGGGACGCGATTGTAAGGAATTACCATCTTTTATTATTAAGCGTCTTCCGGTGCGTCTGACATTTGATAATAACTATTTTAATGCGTTGTATCAGGGGATTCCGATGGGCGGTTACACAAAGATGATAAATAACATTCTAGAAGGGATTGAAATTCGTTTAAATAAGGATTATTTAGAACATAAAGCAGAATGGGACGAACTGGTAGATAGAGTTGTGTATACAGGAGCAATAGATGCTTATTTTGATTATAAGTTAGGCACTTTGGAATATCGTTCGGTACGATTTGAAAACGAGCTTCTGGAACAGTCAAACTTTCAGGGAAATGCAGCTGTAAACTATACAGATCGAGAGACACCGTGGACGCGCATTATTGAGCATAAATGGTTTGAGTTTGGAAAAGATGAAGAAGGAAATGATATCCCAGAAACAATGATCAGTCGTGAATATAGTAGCGAGTGGAAACCGGGAGATGAGCCGTATTATCCTGTAAATGATGAGAAGAACAGTGCACTTTATTCGGAGTATAAGAAACTGGCAGGTGCAGAAGAGAAAGTAATCTTTGGAGGACGACTTGGAGAATATAAATACTACGATATGGATACAACGATTGCTTCGGTTTTAGAAAAGTGCGAGGAAGAATTTGAAGCTATAAAATAATACTGTTACTGGATTTTTCAATATGAAGGGAAATGAAAGATGAGTTGGAGTAAGGTAGAAGAGTATAAGAAAAGAAACAAATGGAAGAAGCCTTTGTTGGGAATAATAGGTGCCGCAGCATTTGTAATGTTAGCAAGTTATACTGTAAAAGCTGAAGAAATAGTGGATCAGGATGAAGAGGTTATAAGTGATACAGTCGGCATCGTAGAAGATGAGGGTACAAGTTTTATAGAGACAGAGGACACAGAAGAAACAGTAGAGACTCCGGAGAGGGTTGAAAAGCCGGATGCAGAGGCTGTGGAAGATAATACGGAAGATTTGAATAGTCAGGTGAAAGAGGAAGAGAATACCATAGAAAAGGGATGGGTATCCGAGAATGGATCAAAATATTATCTAGATGAAAAAGGGGAGCGTTGTACCGGATGGTTATTACAGGACGAAGGCTGGTATTATTTGGATGCAGAAAAAGACGGAGCAATGTTTGATGCAGGATGGAAGTATATCAATTCAAGATGGTATTATTTTAATGATAATGGAGTGATGAAAACTGGATGGCTGTATTATGGGGAACATTGGTATTATTTGTCTTCGTATGGTGATATGTCAGTGGATGAATGGGATTATATCAATTCAAAATGGTATCATTTCTACAACAGTGGAGAAATGGAGACTGGATGGACATACTATAAAAATAACTGGTATTACTTATCTCCATATGGTGATATGTCAGTGAATGAATGGGATTATATCAATTCAAATTGGTATTATTTTGATAAAAATGGAATAATGCAAACAGGCTGGTTTTTATATAATGGAAATTGGTATTATTTATATCCGGCTAACAATAATGCTGGAAAGTCTATAGGTGCGATGGCTCAAAATACAACAATTGATGGCTATTTTATATCACAGGATGGTATTTGGATAAATGATGAAGCCTATCAGGGTGCGTATAGTGTGTTGAATCAGGTGGGTTGGAATCTTTGGTCAGCATATAATTGGTCAGCAAATCTTCCCTATGTGAATTATTCAAATGATCCATCTCCGGGAAGCAGAGATTTTGCAATCCATGGTTTTCAGACAAAAACAGGAGATTGTTATGTGATGGCAGCTACATTTTATTATATGGCAAAAGCGTTGGGATATGATGCGCATCAGATTGCAGGATACGTTCCGCTGCGCGGAGGCGGACAGGGAGTACATTCCTGGGTGGAGATAGACATGGATGGATCGACATACGTGTTTGACCCGGATTTTACTCATGAAACAAAAAGAAATGGTTATCAGATTACATATGGTATGTCCGGAACATGGAGATATTCAAATTATTACAGAATGAATTAGTGAGAAAAAGGGAGAAATGATGAAAAGAAAAGTACTTATTGCATTATGTGTTTGTATGATTGGTGTGGCCGGTATGACATCAGGATGTGGAGATAAGAAGGAAGAAACACCGGTTGTTGAAGAAAAAGAACCAGAATTGAAGACGATTGGCAAGGAAGATAAAGAAGCATTTAAGGTAGAAATCAAGAATGCCACAGGAAAAACTATTAAAGGAATAGCAATTAAGCAGACGGATGAAGAATCTTATCCTGAGAATATGCTGGAAGATGGAGATGTCTTTACTGATCAGGAAAGTAGAAATCTTTATTATAAAGCACCTGAAGATACAACAAAAGAGACAGAAGAAAACACAGAAGATATGGCTGCAGAAAGTGAAAAAGCACAGGAGAAAGAGCTGGAGCAGGGATATGACATTCAACTTACTTTTGAAGATGACAGCACGGCAGAGCTACATGCTTTTCCATTTGAAGACATTGAAAAGGGCGAAATTTGTTATGAGGATGATGTAGCATATCTTACATATACGAGTGTTGCATCAAAAGAAGAGCTAAACACGAAAGAAGCTGAACTTGCAGTAAAGGTAGCAGAGCAGAAAGCAGCAGAAGAAGCAGCGGCTCAGGCAGCAGCGGAGCAGAAAGCAGCAGAAGAAGCAGCGGCTCAGGCAGCAGCGGAGCAGAAAGCAGCGGAGCAGAAAGCAGCAGAAGAAGCAGCCGCAGCTGCAGCAGCACAGAAAAGTAGAAGTTCTTCAAGTAATAGTTATTCCAGCAACAATTCTTCTAATGAAAGTGGCAGTTCATCAGAAAGCAGTTCGTCTGCAAGTGAACCAAGCAGTGATGCGGGGGCAGGTTCTTCCGATTCATCAGGAGATGACGCATGTTTGGATGATGGATTGTTATACTAGAACAGTAAGAATGCAGAAAGTATTCTTGAATAATTAATTAAGAAAGAGAAAAAGAGATGGGGGCCGTGTGTTCCCATCCCTTTTAAGGTATAAGAAGAAATATGTCATTAGTATCAAATTTATTTATTATATTTGTAGCCGGGGCTGTGCTTTTGTATTACCTGCTTCCAAAAAAGATGCGATGGTGGGGGCTTCTTTTAACAAGCTACATTTATTATCTTGCTGCAGGGACAAAGTACTTTCCATTTTTACTTTTCTCAACGATAATCACTTATCTCTGTGGATTGGCGATAGAACATGAAGTGAATCAAGATAAAAAGAAAGCAAAACGATATCTGGTCATAGGGCTGATTCTTAATTTTGGAATGCTTGGTGTTATCAAATATACAAATTTTATTTTGGAAAATATAAACCTTGCATTTCATCTTGAATTACCTGGAATGCAGATTTTATTGCCGTTAGGTATTTCATTTTACACGTTTCAAACATCAGGATATTTGCTTGACATATATTGGAAAAGAGATCATGCAGAGAAAAATATTTTCCGTTATGCATTGTTCGTATCCTATTTCCCACAAATTTTACAGGGACCGATTGGGCGACATAGTAGATTAGCAGAACAATTATACGAAGGACATTCCTTTGATCTACAGAGAATTTGCAGAGGAATTCAGCGTATTTTGTGGGGATTTTTTAAGAAGATGATTCTTGCAGACTGGTCAGCGGTGTTTGTGGATGCGATATTTGGAAATCCAGATCAATATAACGGATTGGCAATTTTTGGAGTGCTGTTTTATTCTATTCAGTTATATGCCGATTTTTCTGGTGGTATGGATGTTGTTATCGGTATTTCTGAAATGTTTGGGATTGTGCTGGATGAGAACTTTAAAAGACCTTATTTTTCTACATCGATTACTGATTTCTGGCATAGATGGCATATTACGCTTGGAACATGGATGAAAGATTATGTGTTTTATCCACTAACACTTTCCAAAGGTATGGTAAAATTTAGAAAAGCGGCTAAGAAAAAACTTGGTAAGAAAATATCAGTAAAACTTCCAATTTGCGTATCGAATCTAATTGTTTTTGCTGGTTGGTGTCTGGCATGGTGCCGCCTGGAAATACATTGCATATGGAATGTTTAATGGAATCATTATTGCATTCAGTGGAATGATGGGGGACCAATATAAAAAGTGGAAGAAATCTCTGCATGTTACAGGAAAAGAAAAATGGTATCATATTTTTATGATCGTAAGAACTTTTATTTTAGTAAATATTAGCTGGTTTTTTGATTGTTCAGATACCGTTGGACAGGCTATCAGAATGATGAAAAATGCAGTAACTTCTTTTTCACCGGGACAACTTCTTCTGATACCAGCAGGAAGAGAGGGAGTAGCATTTACACCGTATGCACTTGTCATTCTTTTTGTAGGAAGCATGATTTTATTTACAGTGAGTTTATTACAGGAACGTGGAGTGAAAATACGAGAAACAATTGCAAAGAGAAACTTTGCAGTTCAGTTTCTTATTTATGCAGGGTTGGTGCTTTGTATTGGATTTTTTGGTTCCACCGCAGCAGTGAGAGGGTTTATCTATGCACAGTTCTAAAAGAATAAGAAGATTGATTATAGCAATTATTTTAATGTTGGTCATTATATTAGGGTTGGACTTTGTTTTATATCCATGTACTTTTATGAGAAACGATATTCATAAAGTAACTACACAGGCACATCAGGATATATTTCTAGGAACATCGCATGGAAAGATGAATTTGGATCCAAATTCGATTTCTTCTATAACAGGAAGAAGTGGACATAATCTATGTGTCGGAGGGGAATATGGAATTGATGCATATTACCTTGCAAAATTATTGATAGAAAAACAAAAACCGGAGCGTATTATCTATGAAATTGATCCTGGATATTTTGCAACACAAAAAGAAGAGGGAAATAATTATTTGCTGTTTTATCATCAATTTCCAATGTCAATAGCGAAAGCAGAATATTTTTCATCCTTACTATTAGATTGCGATTTTAGAACAGTACTGTTTCCGTGGTATGAATATTCTTTATCTTATGAAGTTGAAGCAATACCGAAGACGGTTTCTTTGAAATGGAATAAGGATTATGATATTTCTAATCTAAAAAGTGAATCGCAAGAGTATCATGAAAATGGGTTTATTGAAAGATATGCAGTAGATACGTCAAAACTGAAAATGACACAGCCAAAGCTCTTCACAAAAGAAACTGCAAATAAACAGAGTATAGAGTACTTGCAGAAATTAATCGAACTTTGTAAACAAGAGAATATTGAGTTTGTAGCTGTAACAACACCTATTCCGGAAGAAACACTGAACGAATATCAGGAAAGTTACAAGGAAGCATGGGAGTATTTTGGAGAGCTTTTTGAAAAGGAAGAGGTAGAATATCTGAATTTTAATACGGAATACTATGATTTATTTTCACATGATATTACAAAATATACAGATTATGATGGTCATATGAATGGAGAGTCAGCGAGGAATTATTCAACTATTTTGGGGTATTTTTTGAGAAAATAAGAGTATAATAAGAAAAAATCATCAAAAGTCATAAAAAAGAGATAAGATGATGTATTGTAAAATGATACAAAATTTGTTATTATATAACCGTATGTAAAAAAATCGTAACAATTTATAAAAGAGGATATAAAGATGAAAAAGATACTTAATTTGCATAATTCCAGAAATCGAATGATTTTACTATGCGGAGTAGATATATTAACAATTATTATTCATTCATATTTGTCATTAATACTTCGATATGAATTACATTATTCGTGGATTCCAAAAGAATATATTCATAGTATGAAATTCTATTTGCCTATTGGAATAATTTCAACACTTGTAATATTTATGATTTTAAATTTGTATAATAGTGTTTGGTCTTTTGCAGGATTAAGAGAATTGACGATGATAGGCGTTGCTTGCTTCTTGTCAACAGTATGCCAAGGGTTTGGAATGCAACTTTTAGTTCTTCCTGTTCCGAGAAGCTTTCATGTATTTTACTTTTTTTTGCTACTCAGCACTACAGTTTTAACAAGATTTTCATATAGAATTTATTGGGTATTGAAAAGTGGACTAAGAAAACCTCAAGGTCATGTATATCATACATTAGTGATCGGAGCTGGTGAAGCTGGAAGTATGATCATTCAGGAACTGAAATACAGTGCACATTTGAACAGTAAGGTAGTAGGCGTTATTGATGATAATCCACACAAGAAAGGAAAACTGATTCATGGTGTTCGTATTCTTGGTGGCAGAGAGTGCATTTTAGATGCAGCAAAGAAATATGAAGTTGATGAGATTATTCTTGCAATCCCTTCTGCATCTCCGAAAGTAACAAGAGATATCCTTCGCATCTGTAATCAGACAACTTGTAAGCTGAAGATCCTTCCGGGTATGTACCAGTTGATCACAGAGGATGTGAGTGTTTCAAAACTAAGAGATGTTTCTATCGAAGATTTACTTGGGAGAGATCCGATTAAAGTAGATCTGGAAAGTGTGCGTGGATTTATTGAAGGTAGATGCATCATGGTAACTGGTGGTGGCGGTTCTATCGGTAGTGAACTTTGCCGTCAGATAGCAAAATATAAACCATCAAGATTGATCATTTTTGATATTTATGAAAATAATGCGTATGATATTCAGCAGGAGTTGAAATTAAACCATCCAGAGTTGAATTTGACCGTGTTGATTGGATCTGTAAGAAACACAAGCCGTATTGAATCCGTTATAGAAACATACAGACCGGACGTGATTTATCATGCGGCTGCACATAAACATGTTCCGTTGATGGAGGATAGTCCGAACGAGGCAATTAAGAACAATGTATTTGGAACTTATAAGACAGCGAGAGCTGCAGACAAGTTCGGAGTAAAGAGATTTGTTCTTATTTCAACGGACAAAGCAGTTAATCCAACCAATATCATGGGTGCATCTAAGAGAATGTGTGAGATGATCATTCAGACATTCAATAGATATTCCAAGACAGAATATGTAGCAGTACGTTTTGGAAATGTTCTTGGAAGTAACGGAAGTGTTATTCCATTGTTTAAGCGCCAGATGGCTGCAGGCGGTCCACTTACAGTTACACATCCTGACATCATTCGTTATTTTATGACAATTCCGGAGGCAGTATCGCTTGTACTCGAAGCAGGTGCGTTTGCTAAGGGAGGAGAAATCTTCGTATTAGATATGGGAGAGCCCGTAAAGATTGCAGATCTTGCGAAAAACTTGATCCGTCTTTCAGGATATACACTTGGTGTAGATATGGATATTAAATATACAGGATTGCGTCCAGGAGAAAAATTGTACGAGGAACTTCTGGTAAAAGAGGAAGGAATTCAGAAGACTGATAATAATCTGATCTATATTGGAAAACCACTTGAGTTTAATGAAGTGCATTTCCTGAGTGGATTACGAGAACTGGAAGAGGCAGCAATGAATGAAAGCTTGAATGTAAAGCAGATCGTATCTGAAATCGTTCCAACTTATCATATCAGACAGGAAGACTTGAAACGAGATGCAGAAGTGAATAAGGAATTACGTGAACTTGGAAAAATCAGTCATGAAAAACCTGTAATGGAGGATTAATACAATGGAAAACAGACATATAGCATTTTCACCACCGGATATAACAGAAGAGGAAATAGCAGAAGTTGTAGATGCGCTGAAAAGTGGCTGGATCACAACTGGACCGAAGACAAAGCGATTTGAGAATGAATTGGCAGAATATATGGGAACAAGCAAGGTGGCTTGTCTGAATTCAGCGACAGCTGCAGCAAAATTGATTCTTCGTGTGCTCGGAATTGGAGAAGGCGATGAAGTAATCACAACTGCATATACATACACTGCAACTGCAAGTGTGATCGCTCATGTCGGAGCAAAAATTGTCATGGTTGATGTGGATAAAGATTCTTATCAGATGAATATGGATCAGGTAGAAGCAGCGGTGACGGATAAGACAAAAGCAATTATTATGGTAGATTTGGGTGGAAGAATCTGTGATTATACAAGAGTATTTGAAATTGCAGAAGAAAAGAAACATCTCTTTCAGCCGAAAACTGAGATTCAGAAGAAGATGGGACGTATTGCAATTCTTTCAGACGCTGCGCATGCAATGGGTGCAAAGCAGAATGGAAAGATGTGCGGAAACATTGCTGACTTCACAAGCTTTTCTTTCCATGCAGTAAAAAATCTTACAACAGCTGAAGGTGGTGCAGCTACATGGAGAGATATCGAAGGCGTAGATAATGAAATGTTATATAAGCAGTTCATGCTTCTTTCGTTGCATGGACAGTCAAAGGATGCTTTGGCAAAGACACAGCTTGGAGCTTGGGAATATGACATTGTAGCGCCTTATTTTAAATGCAATATGACTGATATCATGGCATCACTCGGACTTGCGCAGTTGAGAAGATATCCGGCACTCCTTGAGAGAAGAAGAGAAATCATTGAGAAATACAACGAAGCTTTGAAGGATGAAGATGTTACAGTTCTTGAGCATTATACAGAGAATAGTCAGTCAAGCGGTCATTTATATCTTGTTCGTGTGAATGGAAAGACAAGAGAAGAGTGCAACAAGATTATTGAGAAGATGGCAGAAAAGGGAATTGCGACGAATGTACATTATAAACCACTGCCACTTCTGACAGCGTATAAGAATCTTGGCTTTGATATTAAAGATTACCCGAACGCTTATGCAATGTTTGAAAATGAAATTACACTTCCACTTCACACGAAGTTATCAGATGAAGATGTGGAGTATATTATTAAATCATTTAAAGAATGTCTGTAGTTTTGAGTGAGAGTTACGGATACTTATAAGGATAGTATATATGAAAAAATGGAATGAATTGCCAAAAGTAATGCAGAATGATAAAGTGAAATACTATTATGATATTTTACTGAAGCACGAAAAAGAATTAAAATTAAAGAGAGCATTTGATATTATTTGTTCTTTGAGTATGATTATTATTTTATCACCGGTTCTTATTGTGCTCAGCGTCATGATTAAATTGGATTCTAAAGGACCTGTTTTATTTAAACAGGTTCGTGTGACAACCTACGGAAGAAAATTTAAAATTTGGAAATTCAGAACAATGGTTAATAATGCGGACAAGCTTGGAACACAGGTTACAACAAAAGGTGATGCTCGCATCACAAGAATGGGACATCTGCTTAGAAAGGTACGTCTGGATGAGTTACCGCAGTTGTTTAATGTCTTAAAAGGAGATATGACTTTTGTTGGTACAAGACCGGAAGTGCCAAAGTATACAGCTCACTATACAGAAGAAATGATGGCAACATTCCTTCTGCCGGCAGGAGTAACATCTTGTACAAGTATTGAATACAAAGATGAAGAAAAACTTCTTGAAAATGCAGAGAATGCAGATGAAGTATATATAAATGAAGTATTACCGGCAAAGATGGTATATAATTTGAGAGAGATTGAAAAGTTCAGTTTCTTACGAGATATCAGTACAATGATTAAAACCGTGATTGCTGTGATCAAGTAATGAAGTAGGGGAAATGTAAGATGATAGTATCTGTTTGCGTTGTTGCTTATAACGAAGAAAAAGTTTTAGGAAAACTCTTGGAAGATATCCAAGCTCAGGATTATGATCATGAGAAGATGGAAATCTTGTTAATTGATAGTATGTCCACAGATCATACAAGAGACATTATGGAAAAATTTCGAGAAACAGAAAAAAGTTTTTTGAAAATAAGTGTTTTTTCAAATGAAAAGAAAAAGCTTGCGCCTGGATGGAATGTTGCATTGAAGAATTATATTGGTGATGCAATTATAAGAATTGATGCACATGCGACAATTCCAAATAATTTTATAAGAAAAAATGTGGAAATTTTGGAAAGCGGTGAAAGTGTATGTGGTGGAATTAGACCAAATATAATTGATGAGCATACACCATGGAAAGATACATTGCTATTAGCTGAACAATCAATGTTTGGTAGTAGTATAGCACCATATAGATCAGGAAAGAAAAAAACTTATGTCAAGTCATTGTTTCATGGTGCATATAGAAGAGAAGTATTTGATAAAATCGGTTTTTATAATGAAGAGTTAGGTAGAACAGAAGACAATGAGATTCATTATAGAATGAGAAAAGCAGGATTTAAATTATGTTATTGTCCTGAAATTGTTTCATATCAACATACACGTAATACATTAAAAGGAATGTTAAAACAGAAATATGGAAATGGATATTGGGTTGCACTGACATTAAAGGCGTGCCCAGAGTGTTTAGCAATTTATCATTTTGTGCCTTTTGCATTTGTAGGAGGCATTGTTGTGACATCTGCGCTTGCAGTCTGTCACCATTCTTTGTTAGCTAAACTCATGTGGGGAGCATATAGTTGTCTGGCAATCCTTATGTCATTTATGGCAGTGAAGGGGCAGAAGAAATATTGGCAGCAATTGTTGTTACCGATTCTATTTTTCTTGTTACATGTAAGTTATGGAATTGGAAGTGTTGTAGGATTTTTGAAACTTCCATTTTGGAAATATGAAAAAAGAACAGGGGTTTAAATAGGAGAGACTCTATGAAAGATATAAGGCTTAATGCGTTAGCCAATACACTTGTAAGACTTTTAAATATATTTTTTCCACTTATAACTACTGCTTATTTATCACGTATTTTAAGTAAACAGTTATATGGTGAATTTAACATAGCTAATACATACCTTAACTGGTTTATACCATTTGCAACACTTGGTGTTTATAACTATGGTATAAGGGAGATAAGTAAGGTTAAAGATAACGCAGAAAAACTTAATACAATGTTTTCTACATTGTTTTATATATCTCTTTTCTGTACAGCTGTAACAACAGTTTTTTATATTATTATAATGCCGATTTACAGCAAGAGTCCAAGTGTGCATTTACTTATGCTTATTCTTGGTGTTCAGCTTATTGCCCAGATTTTCTATATTGAATGGATAAATGAAGCTTTCGAAAATTATACGTTTTTATTCTATAAGACACTTTTTATACGTATTCTTATGTTAGTATCTATATTTGCATTCGTTAAAGAAGCAGATGATATTGTTCAGTATGCGATAATTATGTCAGCAAGCCAGTTTCTTAACTATTTTCTTAGTTATTTATGGATAAAGAAGGATGTTAAGTTTGTTAAGGTTCCTCTTGAGAACTTTAAACATCTTATTAAACCACTTATTGGCCTTTTCCTTCTTGCCAATGCTGGAATGCTCTACACTAACCTTGATCTTACTTTTGTATCTAAGATAGGTGCGCCTGAGCAGGTTTCATACTATGCCAATGGTCAGAGAATGATCATGCTTATATCGGGTGTTATTAGTGGTGCTATAAGTGTCAGTGTTCCACGTTTGAGTTACTATATAGGTCTTGAAGATGAGAAATCTTACCAGGATCTTATAAATAAGAGCAGTAGTATTTTCAGTTTCTTTATGGCTCCTATTGGTATGGGACTTGTTGCTCTTGGTGTTCACGCAACTGTTATAATGTATGGAACACGTTATATGGCTGGTGGTATCGTAACACAGGTATTTGCTTTTAGAGCTATATCATGGGCTCTTGAAATTGTCATGGGTACACAGGTAATCCTTATAAGGGGATTTGAGAATAAGTTGTCTATATTCTATATTATTGGTGGTATATGTAATCTTATATTTGATAGTATATTATTTGCATTTGGCGTATCATCACCACAGTATTACATTATGACAACTTTACTATCTGAATATATATTATTATTTATTGAATACAGCTTCATTAAAAAGAATAATCTTGTTGATTTGAAAATAGTTATACATTCATTTAGAAAATATACTTTTATAACTGTAGGATTTTTACCTTTATCATTTTTGGTAAATCATTTAATACCTACAGATATGAATATGGGTATTCCATTTATACTTAATATTGCAGTTACTATTATTGTATGCTGTGTATATTACGGTATAGCTCTTATTGTTACTAAAGATGAAGTGTTCATGGAAATGTTTAATAAAGTAAAGGGTAGATTACATGGATAAGATAAGTGTTGTTGTTCCGGTATATAACGTTAAAAAATATTTGGAAAAATCATTTGAATCTATTGCAGATCAAACATATGATAATCTTGAAATTGTCTTAGTTGATGATGGAGCCACTGATGGAAGTGGTAAGCTTTGTGATGAACTAGCTAAAAAAGATAACAGAGTGAAAGTCTGCCATAAAGTTAATGGAGGACTTTCATCAGCACGTAATCACGGCCTTTTAAATGCCACTGGTGATTATATTATATTTATAGACAGCGATGATTATATTCATCCTGACATGATAAGTTCTCTTTACAGTGAGATAAAAAGAACTGATTCTGATGTTGCAGTATGCGGAATCATGAATGTTTACAATACAAAGGAAGTTCCACAGTGCAGTGACACAGAAATTGTTTTTGAGTGTGACAGAGAGAAGTTTTTAAAGGAACTTCTTATAGGTGAAAAGATTCCGGGATCTGTTTGTAATAAGCTTATTAAAAAGGAGATTGCAGATAAATTACAGTTTCCTGTCGGCAAGATATATGAGGATGCTTTTTATCACCTTGACCTTGTTAAGGCAGCTAAATCATATGTTGTTATTACAAAGCCTTATTACTATTATTTCCACAGAGGGGATAGTATAACAACTCAGAAATACAACCCTAGAAAACTTCATATGATAGAAGCTTATACAGGATATATTGATTATATCAATAATGAATTTCCATCTCTTAAGGATGAAGCTTTCTTCAGATTAGCATATGCTCATTTTGTAGTTCTTGACAGTATGCTTCTTGTAGATGATTATAAGAAACTTCCTGACTATAAAGATGTTGTTGGATTTTTAAAGAAGAATGCTTTTAAAATTGCACACAACCATATTTTTAGAAAGGGCAGACGTATTGCAGCTCTTGCCTTAAAAGTAAATGTTGGTATATACAGAGCTCTTATGTTACAGGATTTAAAGAAGAATAAAGGGATTAATTAAATGAAAAAACTTACTGATAAAGAAGTAAAACAGATTGAACTTGATATATTAGAGTATGTTCACAACTTTTGTGAAGAAAACGGCCTTAAATATATTATGAACTACGGCACACTTATTGGTGCTGTTCGTCATAAGGGATTTATTCCATGGGATGATGATATTGATATTTCAATGCCAAGAGCTGACTATGAAAAGCTTATTGCATCATTTCCAAAGAACGGACGTTACAAGATTCTTGATCACAGAACAAGTAAGGACTACTTTAACAACTTTGTAAAAGTTATTGATACTAATACTAAAATAGTTGATAACCGTAATGATAAGACTTACGAGTCAGGATTATTTATCGATATTTTCCCAATGGACAGGTTCGATGATATGAAGGCAGTAGATAAGACCTACAACCTTGAGAGCTTTAAGCTTTTATCTTTTAGCAAGCACTGCAATATCGTTTACGGTGACAGTGTTATTAAAGATATGATAAGAAGCGTATGCTGGTTCTTCTTAAAACCGGTATCACCTACATTCTTTGCCAAGAAGATAGATAAGGCTTCAGCTAAGTATACAAAGGACAATGGTAAATATATAGGTCTTCTTGCTTCTAAGTTTAAGGAAAAAGAAGTTCTTGATTTTGATCCTTTTAAGGAAATAATAGATATGCCGTTTGAGGGTGTTACTCTTAAAGGTCCAAAAGAGTATGACAAACTTTTAAGACAGTATTATGGTGATTATATGCAGCTTCCACCCGTTGAAAAACAGGTAAACCCTCATGAGCTTGATGCGTATATGAAGTAGTTTTAAGTAAATAATAATTATGTAAGGGAATTAGAGATGAAACAGTTAACAAAAGAAGAATTGCAGGGATCCCAGCTTGGAATCTTAAGTTATATAGATAAAATTTGTAAAGAAAATAATATTAAATATTTTATTCATTACGGAAGTATGTTAGGTGCAGTTCGTCATAAAGGATTTATTCCATGGGATGACGATATTGATATAGGAATGTACAGAGAAGACTATGAACGTTTAAAAGCGGCTGTTATAAATGACAGAAATGAACGCTACGGTATTTTTGATAAAGATACATGTGACTGGTACTTCCAGAACTTTATGGTTGTTGTTGATAAGGATACTGTTATCAAAAACCATGTTACAAGAAAACCACATGACACAAGTGTTTTCGTAGATGTTTTCCCAATTGACCGATTTAATGATACTAAGGTTATTAAGAAAGCTCATCTTATGGTTACACTTCGTCAGATCTGTTATATTCAGAAACAGTATATCCAGTATGGTGACAGCAAATTAAAAGATTTCTGCAGACTTATATTCTGGTATGCTTTAGGAGCAGTAAACCCTCGCTTCTTTACTAAGAAAATTGACAAGCTTATTAAAAAATACAGCGTTAAAGATGGTAAATACGAAGCGGCAATTGGTGTTGGTAAAGACGGAATGAAGGAAGTATTTAAAAGAGGTACATTTGAGAAACTTATTGATGTACCTTTTGAGGATATGGTTGTTCCAATTCCGGAAAACTATGATCTTTTCCTCACTCAGTTTTATGGAGACTATATGCAAAAGCCAAGCGATGAAGAGATTGCTTATAAGAGTCACCTTTTAAAAGCTTACTGGAAAAAGTAAGAGTTTTATCTCAGTGGGAGTCCAATCTCCGACTGAAATAAACGTTCCGCGAGGATGCGCAGTGATTCTGATAGGAATATGTCAGCTTCGCTGACCAGAATCACGCGCCAAGTCTCACGGATGTTCGACTTGAAATAGGAAAGGAAAATAATATGGAACAGATACAGGCAAAAAGTCTTGAGATGGCTGAATATTTTGTAGAGTTTTGTAATGAACATAATCTTTTATGTTATTTATGCGGAGGAGGAGCTATAGGTTCACTTCGTCACGGCGGATTTATTCCATGGGATGATGATCTTGATTTCTTTATGCCAAGAAAAGATTATGAGAAACTTGCTAAGTTATGGCCACAGGAAGCTAAATATCAGTATTTTATGTCAAAGAGTAATTATAAATTTGTTGACCGTAACCTTTTTATTACTATAAGAGACAGAGAGACAACATGTGTTAAACCATATCAGGTAGACTTAGATCTTCCACACGGACTTGCCCTTGATGTTATTCCTCTTGATTACTATCCAAAGAAGAAAAGCGACAGAAAGAAACAGGTTATATGGGCACTTATATACTCTTTATTCTGTGCACAGACAGTGCCTGAAAAACATGGTGGAATAATGAGTCTTGGAAGTAAAGTTCTTCTTGGTGTAATAAGAGGAAAAAAACTTCGTTATAAGATATGGAAAAAGGCAGAGAAGGAAATGACTAAGTATACTAAGGAAGACAGCGATGGTATTACAGAACTCTGCTCAGGTCCGTTCTACATGAAGAAGAAGTATCCTATAGAGGCATTTGAAAGTAATATTATGGTACCTTTTGAGGATACTAAGATGCCTATTCCAGTAGGATATGATGCGTATTTAAAAACAGCTTTTGGAGATTATATGACACCACCTCCAATAGAGAAACAGGTTGCACACCACGACGCTTTATTACTTGATCTTGATAGAAGTTATCGTGAGTATCATGGAGATTACAATGCAAAATAAGAAAAAAGTTTTATTTTATCTATGGTCATTTTCGCTTGGCGGAGGAGCAGAAAAGATCCTTGCTACTATAGTTAATAATCTTGATCCGGATAAATATGATATTGATATACTTGAGATGGAACATTTTGATAAGCCTATGCCAAAACTT
>ERZ791843.284-NODE-284-length-40899-cov-53.315_pt1 | contig 40899 bp, 59 predicted proteins | sample MGYA00510290_ERZ791843 | MGnify/ENA primary metagenome ERZ791843 (study PRJEB30046, sample SAMN00715254) | human gut metagenome | study: EMG produced TPA metagenomics assembly of the A metagenome-wide association study of gut microbiota in type 2... | reverse complement strand
CCTTGCAGTTATCAACCGCCGCTTGCATTCCAAGGACTTCACGCTTTGTTTTGCGGATTCTTCGCTCATAAGTGCGTTGTCTCTGTTCTTTTTCGTACTGTTTACCTTTGTCAGCTTTGTCCTGTGCTGATAATTCCGCATAGGGATTAAATTCTCCATCACTGGCTCCAAAACTATGCCGACAATTGACCCCTGACAGTCCACTTGCCGTTCCATATCCGGTCAATGAGAACGGCGGAAATTTCTTGCTCTTGCCAGAACGAGAGTATATCTTTCCTTGCCACCATGCGTGATTTCCCGGATTCTCACCGCCGTCACCTGTTCTGGCTCCCATGTGAGCACTGACCAGAACTAAATCCCAGTTCATTTCTTCCATGCGTTTTAGGGATATATCTCCGGTGGCCTGTGCCACACCAGTTCTGACAGAACGCGCTACTGCTGTTTCAATCATGTCTTTTCTGCCGGATGGATATGTGACCGTAACACCATCACTCACAACGTTATTAACCGCCTCTTTGATGGCTTGCGTATATCCAACTGCCCCAGTCATTACATGATTATAGGCAAGGTCGCATTGCTCAATATAGAGCCTCTGAGCGGCACTTGCAGTTGTTCGTGTAAAGTTCTTCCACTCGCCCATAGTCGCAAGCATATTCCGCTCCATGAGTCTTATCATAGCTGGTGACTGTTCGAGTGGTGCAGGGCTAAGTCCTGCCTCCTTGTATACCTTGTCATCGTAGTTCATCGCAGTAATTCCAGCATCCTCAAACGCCTCAAGGAGTTCCTGCTGTTCACGTTTGGTGTATCTGGATAATTCTGCCAGAATGTCCTCTAGCAGCTCACCAGATTCCTGTAGTGTTCTGATTCTCCACGCATCGGCATTGGTCAGAATATAGTCCTCACCTCTGCCAATTCTTGTCATCATTCGAGATACAATCTCAGAGATGATGTACTGATGCAGTTCTTCTGCTATCTGTTCACTGCCCTCTGTAATTTGCCGTAAATATTCTGGGCTTAACATAACTATTCATCTCCAAACAGTTTTGGTTCGTCTGGCTGGGCTTCTTTGACCATTGCTTTCGCTTCGGATTCTGTCATATTTTCGAATTTGACATAATACATCCAAGGAGGACAGTCACCCTGTAAGCGATACTTCCACCAATTGTCTCGGTCTCTCTCATAAGAATATGCCATTTCGCCAAAGTTGCACTGAACTTTATATGCACCGACTGGAGCCAATCCATATAAATCTGCATATACGCTCAACGCATATACTACTTGTTTTATGCTTTTGTCTAATTGGTCTCTTACGTCCTTGATAAATTGTACAGACCTCTGTTGTCCTGCTTCTACCTCTGTGGCTGTTTGTATTCCGCTTTTTTCATTAAATACAAAATATCCATTAGAGAATCCGACCTTATATCCAATCTGTCCAAGGAGGGCGTTTATGCCGCTTATACGGGTATCTGTGTTGAGGACCGGATTGATTTCTTGATAAAACTCTTTTTTGTCCTGTCCGAATACATTCTTTACATAATCTGGTAAGCTCATTTCTAAGCATCTATGTTCCATTGCCTGTGGTGTCATAGCGGAGACAGGTGAGCCACTCGGCATCAACAATCTGTCATCTGCCAGAACAGTTCGCTTAGAATCAAGAATTTCTTTTGCGTTCCTGCTATATGCAATGTCGAGGTCTTTTAACTCCTCAATGGCTTCGGCAAATATCGGAAGTCCCAGTGGCGTACTAATATCCACGTTATTTGCCTGCGGTGTCCGCAGTACTCCGTACAGAGGCCCGTCCAGCTTCTCACCGTTCGCCTTAATAATCGGCGGAGTGTCTGCCATTAGGTCAGCCCACTTTGTCTGTTTAAGGTCAATCTTGTCTCCGATGCTTTGAGGAGATTTTGATACATAGGCTCTGTTAGAAACATAATACGGATAAGTTGTCACACCATCTATTGTAGTCTCAACAAATCTATGATATTCGAGCCTTGTGTAGTATTTTCGTCCAACAGTATAAGAATCCTTGAATATAATCCCTTTGATCTCCTGATTGTCGTAATCCACAATCATCACATCTGCCGGAGTGAATATGTCAAGGCTCTCACCGTTTGGCTTAATGAACACTGTTCCGTAAGCACAGCCATATTCTACCCAGTGCCGGATTTGAAAATATACCTTGTCAATCTGCTCCTGCAACCATGCTGCCCTTGCAGAGCCATCTATCTGAATGCCGATCGCCAATGTTGCAAGCCGAGCTGTCTCTGAGCAGACGGATTTCGCAAAATTAATCGTCTTGATATTATTCTTTTCATCCAGCCATTCCGGCACTCCCCTGTAAATGTTCGCGCACCGGTTAATCAGTGATTCCATTTCTGGGAATTCTGCCGCCTGGATATTAAAATCCTCTTCGGCTTGTTTTTTGAATATCATGTTAAACCACCTTTTTAGTGTTGTTATAAGTCCCATTTAGTCACCATTTTTCTTTTAGCTGATTTATTGGCGTCCCGGCAACTCCGGCACTCTCTCCGCTATCTGTTGCTTTGAAAAATGCATTCGGAATCTGTGGATACATAAATTCAAACATGAGATAATTTGCTGCATCGCAAAGATATTCTGTGTTTCCAGTTTCTTTATATTTTTTAATGCACATATCGTGTGATTCAAGTGCATCTACTAATTTCATTCCAAAGTTGTCTGCTGCTGTGCCATATTTGTAAAAGCTGACTTCTACTCGATTCTGACGCAATTTGTCAAATCTATCCGAATACTCTTTCGGTAGTTCTATTCCTATTTTACTCATTATGCATTGTTTCCTCTTCTCCTCCATAGCGACTCTGTTGCATATCTACAGGCATCGATTAAATGGTTATTCTCATCAGGATATCCGCTTATAACGTTTCCGTCTTTATCTCTTTCGTATTCGTATTCCGAAAACTCTTTATAAGCATTAGGCGTTCTCTTAGGGTCAATAACAATAGTTCTTGTTTGAAGCCATTTCATAGAATATTCCACACTCCCAGGCCCTTTTATTGCGCCCCTTGCCGGGAGTCCAAAATCTCTATAATCATTGATTGATTTAGGTTCAGCAGAATCGCAAGTAATAGTATAATCATCATATTTTCTTTTTAGAATCTCGTCTGCTGATTTCCTATTGCTCCATTTATTTTCGCAAATTTCATCAATGAGATATATCTTTTCAGTGTTATGATTGTAATACAAACGAATAAAAGCATACGGATCAGGAAAAAATCCCCAGTCACACCCCTGAAATATTTTGTCCATGTGACTGATCTCTTCATCTGTAATATCTCTGATTTCCAGATATTCAAATACGTTTCCACCGTCACCATTTGGAACACCCAGGTATTCATGCTCATAGGCTTCTGGATTGATTTCTTTCAGATGCGCTGCATCGTCAATAAACTTCTGTCCGAGCCACTCCGCCGGAGCTTCCAGATAACTCGAATGATGGATAACTCTTTTCGGGTTAGGCGTGAGCTTGATCCTGTTTACCCAGTTTGATTTTGATTTTGGTGGGTTATATGATGAAAAATCATAGGATTCATCGCCACCACGAAGCACTGACTGATTAACAGAACGCTCCTGAGTGTCTCCCTTCATTTGATCTTTTTCCTCTTTCCAGAGGATTCCAATGTATCCAAACTCTGGCTTAATAGATTTCAGTTTGGTTTCATCGTCCAGACCGCGGAAGTATATTGTCTGTCCAGTCTTAATATACTTGATTTCAAGTGGTGACACCTTGCATTCAAATTCTTCCGTCAATCTAAGTTCGTTGATAGCCCATTTCATGTTAGCGTATACAGAATCTTTCAGAGTACCGGCCACCTGTCTTGTAATGCAGGCGTGCATCTGAGGATTATTCTTGATAAGTTCAACAATCTTAAAGGCCACAAATGAAGATTTCAGACCACCTCGACCGCCCTCAAATACATATTCAATATTAGGCTTAATCTGTCGGTTAATATCCACGAATGCCTTGCCAAGTACTCTGGCAGGAAGTTCATATTTTTCATCATCGTCTTTTGAAGCTGCTGTTAGCTGCTCCCATTTTTCGATAGCCTGTATATTTCCATCTGCCGCTTTTTTATACAGAGAAGTTGCTACGACTGCCATGTTATTTGCGTCTTCGTCAGCAATCCCCATTTTTGCAAGTTTCTTTTTTGCAGTACTTGATGCAGGACTTTCGGCTATAATTTTTACATAATCAGAAAGGGCTTTTTTTTGTCGCCTAGAATATCCAGATGCAATACCGCCTTTTTGTCCGTTTCTCACGGCTTCCTCACGGCTTTGATTGCTTGTAAATGGTTTTAAATTTTCCTCGTTTGCCATCCTATCAACATCCAATCATATCCTTTCTGAATTAAAACACCCTAGCATAGTTATAGTTATATATACTATAATACCACACTAGGGGTTATGTACCTCTACACCACTTTTAGTTTTTTATCAATTTTATAATCTTCCGGTCAATTTTGCCAAGTGATAATATTCTGCCATGATCCTGCGCTTGTATCCGTAGAAATCATTTTCGGATACTGGAATATCCCGGAATCGTTCCATTGTCCGGTATCCTATGCAGTTCACTATGCTGTCGTATATCTGCGTTTCTATGCCTGGCGCATATTTGATTGACACTTGCAGAAGATTGTACTTGTCATTCTCGTCAAGGTGTCTGAAATGACTTTGAAGCGCCGGTATATCATCCGGCGGCACTCCATAGTCGGTTAGTGTAGCTTTTCTAAGATTCATTTATTTCACCTTCTTCATTCAAACTCCAGTCACATGGTATGCCTTGAAAACATTCTGGACAATGTTCGTAGAATCCGCAGCCTCTGCAATCCGCTGGCTGTCCAGTGCAATATTGCTGTAGTACGTGGTATGCTGATATAGCAAGATTTGGCGTTATGTCTGGTGTAGGTTTGTCTGTCATGGCTTTTCGCTTCCTTCCCAATCTAATTTCTGCCCACAGGAGCAGCAATATGATATCGTTCTAAACAATCCTTTTGCTCCGCAGCAAGGACAATCACCTTTTGTCGTATAATATCTGCCAGAAAAATCAAGAATAGATTTTGTATTATTTGGTTTCATTGGAATCTGCTTTTTCAACGCTTTAATGGCTCCCATTCTAACTTCATAAGTACAGTTACCACCATAGGCTGTATCACCATAGCTTAATTCTTTTAATGCTTCTTCTGGTTTCATTTCTTCATCTCCTCCAACTTCTTCTCTATCGGATTAATAATCTCTTCCAATACCTGTTGTTCATAATTTTCTTTCCAGAATTTTTCTCTTTTCCAAAATGGAGCTTTTCTAATCTCATTCATTAAATTAATACACGCCATTGCTTCCAGCATTCCCCAACATCCATCACAGGCTCTTTCATTACACCAATTTGTGAATTCTTTAAATTTCATTTTTTGAGTTCCTCCAACTTCTTTTCGACTTCTTCGCGGGTGAGAAATAAAAATTTTCCAAATTCATTGTCATAATATCTGCAACAACGTCCCCTTTGTGAAACTGACTCTGCAAAGTAACATATATTTCCAAATATGCTTTGACAGATTTCTATTTTTTTAATTTGACATTTTGTATAATGACTGTCTCCTGGAAAAAGCAAAAAACTTCTGTTCCAACCTTACACGGCAGCTTCACAAGTAAGCCCTGTTCTTCTGCATCTTTATATTCTTACCATTTATTCGCTTCTTCGTAAGTCAAAATTCTTGCGTTTACGGGATGTTTCTTATCCGGTTCAGAAAGTTTTGTTTCCAGAGTATCAATTACATCAGCAAGAGAAAATGTAGATTCTTCTCCAAATATTTTATGTAGACGTTCTTCTAAGTCTTCGTAATCGCAAAGCTTTCGCGCCGCTGAAATGTAATCGTGCTGCTTAACCCAGACATCTGATTCTCCGTCTGGTGTAATATCATATCTTTCGGTTAATCTCTCCATCTACTTCACCTCTCCTGTAATCTCATTGATACAAGTATTGTAACCACATGCGTACTCTAAGCCGTCTGTATTTCTCGCACCTCTTGGAATTATCATTTTCTCCGGCAGCGGCTTCAATGGACACCAATCAGGTCTAATACTCAAATCTGTAATATCTCTATTGTTTACTCTACAGAACGGGTGAAGCACTCCGCTGCGTAAAACGCATAAAGCACAATATTTTGGCGTGGTCAATACTAATACTGATTTACTCATTCCGGCACCTCCTGTAATAGTTCTTTATTATCGAAAATATTTCCAACTTGCATAGTGCCTACCATGTTAATCCAAAACCCTAAATCTTTTCTAAGGCATTTGTCATCCGACCAATCTACATAGAATCCGACATGTTCTGTTTTCTGAGAATCAAAACAATTTTGATAGCATCCATATTTGATTGGAGCACAGATTTCTCCGAAATGATATTTGATAATATCATTCTCCCAGATTCTTTTACCGTTCTTGTCGTAAAGTCCCGTGAACTGGCAGATGGTTTCTGAAGCAACCAATTCCATTCTGCCTGTTATCAAAAAGTTGATTGGCAATATACTTGCTTTTTTATACGGCGGAACAATATAACAATATCCGCTGTCAATATCTAAATCTATGAGGCTCCCTTCAACCCATTCTCCATTATCAATCCGTTTTGCCTTAAAAAGATTTTCTCTCATTCAACACCACCACCTTTTACAATTTCGATTGCTAAAGCTATCGTCTGTTCTTTTTCAATGTATTTCAGCCTTTGCGTGCTGTCATTAGTTCCCAAACATAGTTTAAATGCTCTCTTCTTTTCTTCTTCTAACCGCTCCACAACCTTATCTACATCAAAAACTGTCGGCTGTTCGTCAATAACTGCACCTATTGCAAAATCCATATCCGAATTTCCAAGAGAGTCAATTATTTTGTCTGCATCAATTAAACGCATTTATTCATCCTCCCACACTCCCAACAACCGCATTCTCTCATACAGTACAGCGACAGTCTTGCGCCTGTATCCATAAAAGTCTTTAGGATTCATCGGGATATATCTTTCTCTGCTGATTTTCCTGTAACTTTTCCGGTACAAGATATTCTCAATAACCATATCTGATATCACCGTGTTTTTCGGGCAAGCTGACAAGGCGGCACTGGAAAGCAGGTATCCGTACTCTGCCGGAAAGTCTTTCAGCATCGCATTCAGTTTTTCAATGTCTTCTGCCGGAATACCGTAGTCTTTCAGCTTTTTGTTCTTTGTCAGCATACCGTTCTCCTTTCTAATCGTCTGGGTGGTGCTTGTCGTACATGATCGCCACACATACAAGACCAGCCACTCCGAATATGGTTCCAAGGGTGAATCCTAATAAGAATGTAATCATACAACCACCTCACTGTCCTCTGGCATCTGATAATCAATATGTCCATTTACATAGGCTTCCTGAATCATATCCAGTACTTTCATGGCTTTTGCTTTGGTGGAATATTCTCCGAGCAAGCAGCACCAACTCATATCTCTTCTTGCACTTATTACTCCACCCGAGACTTCGACATCGAATAAAAGTTCAAGTGTAGCTAAAACTTCCTTATTCTGACTTCTGATTAACATTTTGCGTCCTCCTTGTTTACTCTTTTATTCCATATTTCAACAGCTTCCTTCCAATCCCATGTGTCTGTGCAAAATGTTAATCCGCATTCACAGTGAATGGCTATTGGATTTCCCCCGCTGTCAGGATCGTAAAAAGACGGTGCCCAGTCTCTGTCTGGAATGTATACATTTTTCTCTGTATCTATCTCTTTTCCGCAAAACGGACAAGGTTTTAATTTTCCCATTTCCATCCTCACTTTCCCCATGTAAGCAACTGGCACGCTATTGTGCAGTCCTCCATGATTTCTGTATTTATTTATGTATCAATTCACCATTCTAATTTTGATACAACCTCGGTTTACCGAGGATTCGTTATTCATTTCTGTAACTGTCTAAAATTTCCATTATTTTTTCTGCGTAATCCGCCATTTCGAGAATGTCTTCATCTCTAAGATGTCTCAGTCCAGGTACGTTCCTGAACTGGTCAAGTTTATATATTGCATTTTTTATCTTCACGAACTTCTCTGCCAACTCTGTTTCTTTCTTGGCGTTATTGTCATATTCGTAGAATATTTCGTATTTATCATGTTCTCCGAACTGGTCTGTCTCGATTTTGGTTCTCTTTGTGGTGATTTTTACAATCGTCGCCGGATAAATACGTCTGTGTCGGAAGCTGGTTCCCCACCCACATCTTACTTCCCTGGCAATTCCAACGGTATCTCCTACCTTTAAATCGTCTCTGCTGATTTCTTTTAACATAATTTTCATTTCTCATCCTCACTTTCATTTAGCCAAATGCTACCTGTCCGTTATTCTGCATGACTTTTCATTTCTCCTGAAAAGCTTAATTCAATTCCCAGTTCTTCCTTGATAGCCTGCACATAATCAATCCATTCAGCCAAGCCCTGGTCGATATAGTCCGAAGCTTTGTCCATGCCTGCCATGAACTTCTGGCATCTTTTCTGACCGAATCCAAATTCATCATGCAGGACAGCTATTGCCATGATCACGCAGCATTCAGATACAATCTGTTTGATCTTCTCAGATGCTTTGTCCAGGTCCTTTCTTGCCAGGGAAGTATGTATTCCTGTTACTCCCCTGAATCTGCATTCCTTTTCGAGGGCTTCAAGACCGCCCTCTCTGGTGATTCGTCTAGCAAGGTCAAGACCATCTTCCCTGCCGCGTTCATATTCACGCATTTTGTTCATTTCTTCACCTTTCCGAACCCGTATCCTGTCGGAGCATAGGCTCTATCAGTACTCGGGTGTGCTGTTTTAAGCAACCCATCATCAATAAGCTGGTTTAAATGTCTCCAGATGGTAGCTCTGCTTGCGTCTACTTTCTCGCAGATCTCGCTGACCGATGGTGCATATCCAAAAAGTTTAAAGTAGCTTATTACATACATGTAGATTTCTTTTCTAAGTGCCTGTCCCTGCTCGTATTTATTCTTAGTGTTGTACATTCTTTCTCACTTCCCTCTGCTTAGAATCTAATAATTTATTAAAAGCAACTAGACAATTCTTAATAAACTGTTTATCATTATCATCAGGACACATTTCCGCATACTCTCCAAGTTCTATCAGACGATCAGTAGCCTGCTTGGAATATTCGTCTGATAGTTCGGCTGAATAGAAATCTTTTATAGTTTTCCAAAATTCAGTCATAAATTTTTGAATATACGGAATATCCTTTGCTTCTACTTTTATTTTTATCATCTCCTTTGAGTATTGTATACAATATACTGTATACGCTCTATTTAATTTTATTTTATAAATATAATATATTTATATTATTTTAATACAAGTAACCTTTGTTAACCGTAAAGTAACCGTACTAAATTCTGTAAACCATTGATTTTACTGGTAGGTAACCGAGTAACCGAGTAACCCTGACTTTCTCATATAGGGGAACTTTTATACTCAATATGTGCATATAAATACTCAAATATATATATACAGAATCAAAGGTTACCTAGGTTACCCGGTTACCTTTTGAACGAATTGTTTGTTAATCAAACACAATATCGTCCGTAATTTCAAAATCATCACTACAATTCACGAATCCTTTCGGAATTTCATCTACAATTTTCAAAAACACACATTTGGTGACAATTCCGTCAAGTTTTTTTGCTTTGGTCGGATAACCTCTGCTGTCAGTTTCCACAAGTCCCTTCTTAACAGCCCATGACAAAAATGCTTTTCTTGAGAATCTTCCGATTTTGCATAAATCATCAAACGCTGCGCTATAGATTATTGCAGTTGACGTTTTTTCTACCGGATTATTGTCGATAATTCCCCACCTTTCCGTTTTTATATCTGGGTTATCATCGAATTTAATTCCGTTCATGGCAATCTTATCAAGCACGAACCAGTAAGCGCGCTCATTTTCAGATACCATTTCTTTCTCTGTCAGAAGATTCTTAGCCGTCTCAATGTCAATGTACTGGCCATCATGGAACAGCTGATCTGTTGCGATTTTATCTGCTGTCAAGATAATACTCATTGATATACTCTGCTTCTGCATTTTATCATCATCCTGTATAAGGCTCTGAAAATGCTTCTGCATGGCTTTTATATCGTCAATGGGCATTTCCTTAACTACATTTACAAAATCGATTCCTGCGTACCCGTAGTTCTTTTTAAGCGTATCTGCGGTAAGCTGCGGATCATCGAATATCTTTTCAGAGCACTCAACCTCAATAATTCGGTTAATCGCTCCGCCCTGGCTGACATATCCTGCAAGCGGTCGTTCACCATTGGTCAGAATGCAGTTCTGCCAGCGATTCTCTCGGTTGACACCCAACTCCTTGTTAGAACGACTCTTTCCTTTGCCGGAACACAGGTCGTACACTATGCCCTCGAAGTTATCCCTGATCTTGGCAGATACCTTGGAAGTATCATCCAGAATTAGCGGAAGATTATTGAGCATATCGGATTTTGCTTCCAGGGCTACATCGGTTGTTTTAAAGTCTCCTATATACCTAGATTCACCTGGATTCGCCCAGACGGAAGCTCCTAACATAAGCGTCACAGTCTTACCACCCTCAGTTTCTCCCCAGAGGTCTACAAAGAACGGAAGAGAGCCGACCAGTTTAATTAGAATACTTGCAAAGCTCGCAGCAAGCATAATCTTTGGCTCAATTCTTCCGCTGGCACGAACCCTCTTTACATGTTCATACCACTCTGCTCTGCTGCCACCTACGCTGATACTTTCATACAGTTGTCGGAACCTCATGTCTCCATCGAACACAATATCCTTGTCATAGGGAAGAAAATAATCCCTGATCCACCCGATTTTACTTGATGAATATTGAATATTGATATAATCGTCATTTGCATTCTCAACGTCTGACAGATACCGTACGAGGAACTTCGCATTCTCAGAAGTCACTGAAATACCAAGCGCGGACAAACCAACAATTTTACTGGCTGATGCAACCATGGTTTTTGGTACAATAACCTCGGACCATTTATTATTTCTCTTATAGATTAGCTTTATCTGTTCTTCCCCGGTCTCCAGATTCTTCATTCGTTCGATTGGAAGAATAGGATGATAACAAGCTATAATATCCGGTGATCCTGGATTTGTGTTTGATATTCTGATTCCGTCATCATCTGCTATCCAGTTAAGACATTTCATTCTGTCATATTCACAATCGGAGAAATTAGTCCACTGGTCCAGCATAGACAACGTCCTATTGCTTTTCTCTTGCTCGATTATCTGTTTCTGAACCTTGGTGTAAGCTTTTAGTAAATCTTCAAATTTCTTTTTAACTCCAAGTGCTTTTGCCCTGTCTAGAAGCGTCAATGTCAAACGTGCCTTGTAAATTTCATCTTCTTGCTTGAATATCTCATTAAACACTTCTTCTTCCAGAATTGATTCCGATGTGAGTTTATTAATCTGTTCCATTTTCTTTAATCACCTTCTTCCAATCCTGTTATGAATCCATGCTTATATAATGCAAGCTGTAATTTGTTCCATGCTTCGCACCATCCATCTGATAATGGCTTTGCTCTGCCAAGAATAGACCTGTAGAAATCAATATCGGACAAACATTCCTGCAATTCTTCATTTTTCTTCCGTTCTGCTTTCTCTCTCATTTCTTTTTGCTTCTGAGCGTGATATATTGCCATTCTGGACGAAAAATCAGGTTTATGGTATGTTCCACCAAGAATCTGAAAGGCTGTCTTAAAATCGCAATTATCCATATTCTGAACGAAAGTAAAAATATCTCCTGACGCGCCACATCCGAAGCAATAGTAGCTGTCTTTGTAAATTTTCAATGAAGCAGTACGGTCATCGGGGTGAAATGGACAACTGATAAAGCCAGCTCTGTTCGGAATCATTCCGTATCTGGCAAGAATATCTCTCATACTGTTCTGTTGCTTAATTGTTTCTTTGTCCATCCGACAGAATCTCCATTATTCGTTTTCCAGTATTTTTCTTGTCACAAAATAGGAACTCAACGCCATATTTTCTCTGCATTGTGCAGAGAATTTTGTACAGCGTATCGCCGTGCATAACTTTCTGTTCTTGTTCGATCCAAACACCATTTTTCTTAACCCGCTTCTTCGCCCTGGGATTCTCCCACCAGAGAACGTCATCCAGCTTTTCGATTCCTTTCCCGTGTTCGCATAAGAAGACAAGTTTTATTCCTGCTTCATTTGCCCGGATAATTTCAGCACGGAATCTTTCATGCTGCTGGCATACATTGCCACATAATTCAGAGAGATTTTGCTTCCGGTCAACAACCAGTCGAGGGTTGTCATAATTCATATAATCCCCGACATAAAGCTTTGACACGAACCATTTTTCTCCTGCTACATCAAATGCTTTCTTAATGCCATCAATAACTTTTTGATGTTCTCTACTGTCAATTTGTATCATGCAAACGGCATCTCCTCGTCGATACCATCAGGAATGCTCATAAAGCCGTCCGGGTCGGCTTCTGGATTCGGTGTAGGTGATGCTGTCTGTGTCTGTGACGAACCTTTGCTTTCGCCGAATTCGATTTCCTCGACAACAATATCTGTTGTATATACCTTCACGCCGTCTTTATTCGTATAGGATCCTGTCTGGATTCTTCCAGATAAATCTGCTTTCATTCCTTTTGTGAAATATTTTTCGATAAATTCCGCAGACCTTCCGAACGCAACACAATTAAGGAAGTCCACTTTCTGATCAGAACCCTCTTTTACAAATCTTCTATTGACTGCAATGGAAAATCTTGCGATTGATGTTCCATCATTTGTATATCTGACTTCTGGATCTCTTGTAAATCGTCCTGTAAGAATAACTTTGTTCATTTTTTATTCCTTTCCACTATGCTGTTTATCGTACTCAATCAACATTTTGAGACATTTTTGCCCTTTTTCTTTTGTGAGTCCTTTCACATCGTCTACCTTGAAACGAGTTTTAATCTGTTCAAACAAGTTAGAATTCGGATATTTGTCAATGATGTTCTGGATGCTCATTACATTTTCTGAAGTAATCATCTCAACAGGTTCTTTTGATTCTGACTTTTTAGCTGCTGTTTTTCCGCTGCTGCCTGTATTAGTAGAATCACTGTCTTTGTTGTCATCAATGCAGAACAAACCATTCAGTGCATACTTTCTTGCGTAAGATGACGCTGTGCCTGTAACCTGGGAAGAATCCATGCCTTTTTTTGACTCTTCTTCCCTTGCATAAGCAACTGTTACGATTTCAGAAGAAGAATCCTCTGCATCTTTTAAATGCGTTTCTGCTCTTACATAGATTCTGTCCCCGACCACTTCCATCTGATCAGTGATACATAACACTGTCTTTGTTTCTACCAGAAGCGGCTTTACTGCTTCAAGAATGTCCTCACAACTTCTGTATTTATATTTCCCAAATGAGTTATACTGCCCTTTTGGAGCTTTCAGCTTTGACTGAATAACTCCTAATTTTTCATAGATATTCAATTTCAATCCCCCTTGTCATAGACCACGCACTTACTGGCTTCTACAATCAGTAAACTTGCAATGTCTTTCATAGATATAGTTGATTCGTTATAGATTTCAACCAGTGTGTTGTATGCTTCTGGAGTAATCTTCACAACCGGATTCTCCTTTTCACTGATTGTTTTCTTCTTTTTAGCCGGAATACGGATTTCAAACTTTTCCATTGTTACCCTCCTTAGTTGCTTTCTGAGCCACTAAAAGCCCATTTAAAGCCTGTACATAGCTTGCCAATGTTCTTGCCTTATACTGTTCTTCAATCGGATTATCCGGCACTGTAGCAAGCTGTATGTCGATTAATCTCAATACTTCCTGAATGCGTTCGTCCATACTTACACCGCCTTGAAAAAGCAATACAGATTGTCTGAAGCGTCCCCGAACTTCTCTCCATCGATATCTTCTGCTTTGTGGTATTCCACATGGTCAAGAGACATATCGCAGTTTTCATAATCCAATATGTGATCTCCTCTGGACTGAAGTTCTCTGAGAAGTTCATTGATACATCCTGCTATCTCCAGACTAGGAAGAAGCTTCATAATTGCTATCTGTTTACTCATTTGGACACTTCCCATCTATCAGAAGTTCCAGCAAGAATGCTTTGATTTTATTAAGCTTTTCACGGCTTTCTTTCTCGTAAAATGGATTAAAAGATACGTTTTGGTACAAATCCCATTTAAATTTGTCTTTGGGAAGGCAAACATCTTCCTTCCTTTTGAGTCCAAATACGCTCATACCATAAATTGAATAGTTGAATGTGGCACTTGCTGTCGGAACTTCATTCGCAACTCTTTTACAGAGTCCATAAATTTCGTCAATTTCTTTCTCGAACATTTCTTTATCCTCCTTATTCCTTACTGCCAGTCTGCTTTCATCTGGCGAACCGCCCATGCTGCCGAGATGCCAAAAAAGATGTTCAGCCAAATAGGTATGTCCACATATTTCCCGGCAAGCATACAAACAGCAATCAGCGCATACTCTTTCATTTCATTTCTCCCATAATCCACGCCAGATTGCTTGCTACCAGTGCGGCTGCGGTCACAATCCATGCAGTGAACCATTTTCTTGCTTTTTTTCTACTTTCTTCGACAATTTCTGTCGCAAGAATGAACTCAAGTTCGTCCCATGTCGGAACATTTTCACATTTATTTGTGCTATTTCTGCTCATATCGTGCTAATTTCTCCTTTTTAGTATTTACAATTAGCAGATACGAAGTTATAATTAACCTGTACCTACTAAGTGTGGTTTAGTGGGTGCAACGCTCCGGGGCGGAGGTGTCAGCTCCCTCCGGGGCACTATCGCTTTAATGCTTCTTTCCCTCTCCAGATATATCCTGTTTCTTCCCAGAGTTTTCTTGGAGAGATAACAAATTCTATTCTGCCAGAACCTTTTCTGTCGTGAATCACTTTATTCCCACGATACGCCGTACCGATAGGCAGCCATCCATAGATGATTCCTGCTCTGACAGATGGTGTAGGAATGCCTGTCATTTTGCTCACGTCTGATACTGTCAGGCGTTCGTTTGAAAACTCCGGCATCTGTGGAATGCCCGATATGATTCTCGCAACCTCTGCGGCGAACTGATGAACTTCTGCATTTTCTTTGATGTAAGTATCAACTTCACTCATTTCATGCTCCTTTCATATTTGTTTTTATGAATTTTTTTTACCTTTGCTTTCTTCTTTCTCTTTTGAGTTTTGAATGGAGATTTCTTTCCGGTAAAATGCGTAAAATTATTTGCTCCCATTATTTATCACCTATTGTATTTCCTTTCCCCTCTACCTATAATGCTTTTACAGGCACCGACATGCCGAGTATAACGAAAGGGGAATTATATGGTTGAAACAATCACTCGACTGTATCACTGCCACAAGATTCACAAGCATGTGACTGTTTATGAAGAGTATGAGGTTTCTGGTAACAGTCGCCGCCTACTGCGGTGCTCATGTCCATATCATCAATACACGGAAATGAAGCCGCGCTGTGATGGGTATAATGACCATGGTTTTCAATGTGGTTATGCAAAAAATCAATAACCAGGCTCACTAACTCATCTGGTCGCTCACTTGGCGATAGGTAACAGTAAAGCCGTAGGTCACATTTGCAACAGTCTCCACCAGATTCTTTGCAGTGCTGGCTGACGGCTTTATTAAATTGTAATGCGTCCATTTATGCTCCTTTCTACTCAATACACATTTGAGCATTGCAGTCCCTGATGCACATTACTGTATTGGTGCATGGATGCCAATTTCTGACATATTCCATAGATTCTTTAAATCTCAGCTTAGGGATGTTATTACGGGCGTTTACTGCGAAGTAAGTCTTTATATCCCTGTTGCATTCAGCAAATACTTTCTTGCCAATTTCCTTGTAAGCATTTGACTCTTTCCCACCAAGGTGAGCAATTACGACACTTGACACTAAGTCTCTAATAGATTCCTGCTGTGCGTAGTCAATAGTCATGGTGTTTTCAAGTCTGTTAAGCCGTTCTTCGTGATCTAAGAATCCTGTCGCAATAACCTGTATCTGTTCAACTGTCGTCAGTGGCTTCTGGTATGAGCCTGTCTTTCTGATTGTCGGAAGAACTTCATCCATAACCCATGATTCGAATTTCTCTGCCGATGGAAGTTTCGATTTCATAATCAATCGGTACAAATCTCCCTCATTTATGTATGACATTGACTGAATGCCACTAGATGTAGGGGTGTCACGTTTCGTTACTCCCTTACAATGGTCAAGAATGGCTTTCCTCGGATTACTGTATCCAAGTGCTTTCGCAACATCTGTTCCAACAAAATACGGTTTCCCGTCAATTTCTATTGTTCGAATTTCTCCGAACTCCCCTGAATTAAAAATCTGTAATTCGTTCATAAGTCTCCTTTCTTGTGATATACTCCCTATAGATGGGAGGTGATTAAATGATAACTGGGAAACAATATCGGCTAATGAAGTCCGTTCTTAAAAATAACGGAACCACTGCACAAGATACCGAGAATCACGAAATGTATAGATACTTAGCATCTAAAGGATTCTTACGTAAGCAACCTGTGCGTGGATATGAAGGCTATGTGGTCACTCAAGACGGTGAAGTTGAAATGAAAATATATAGAGAAGATACTTACCGTTTTAAAGTGACTACTGCGATCTCATTCATTGCTCTTATCACAAGTATCGTTTCCACAATTTTGAAATTCTGTATCAAGTAGATCGTCTGCAAGATGTCCAAGTGGTATTCTTTTGCCGGGTTCCAGATAGATAGGATTTGGAAGCTCTAATCCATTCGTTTTCCCGGTAAGAATCGCCACTTTTAACTGATTTACCTGTTTCTGTAAATCTCTTACATAATCAAATAGATACTGAATATCTGTTTTGCTCAACCGTTTTCACCTCCATGTTAAGAACTTTCTTTCTGTGCCTTATCAGAATCATCTGGCTTATTCTCAGAAAAACTTTCCGTCTTACCGAGAATATATCCTTTGTCAAACTCTGACATATTAGGAATCGCGTCTTTCAGCTTTTCAATGATTCTTTTTTCTTTTTCAGACATATACTCACCTCTTTTCTTGTGATATACTCCCAGTAGATGGGAGGTGATTAAAATAAATCAAATTATTTCAATTTTAAAATCGGCTAAAGGAATCATTACGTTTGAAAATGTTTCTTTTATCCTTGGGTTAATAGGGTCTGCTGGAACTGCTTGGCAATTATTTCAATCACGGCGTAATCTTCATTTAAGCTTGCCTTATTTTGGATATAGCCCAGAAAAACAACTGGCTTTGGCTTATATCCAGTTCGACAATCTCTCAAATTCCGTAATATCAATCACAGATGTCTCCATTGTTATTAACGGAATTACATATCCATGCAATAAGTTGCCAACTATCGTTGCTTCTTCAGACCGGAAAATCGGTGGAAAAACCGTTTCTTCCGACAGCTTGTACAACATGTCTCTTCCGGTTTGTTTGTCTGGATATGGTGGAAGCAGCGGCTACTTTGTGTTTCAGATTCCATTAGAATCTGTTCCACCTGACTCCACACGCCGGACATTTTTAATTTCGACCAGTCGTGGCTCGTCATTTCGAGTTGAACTGAAACCTGACCGAGAATATTTTCACTGACGGTGCAGTCTAACATTTTTCTTCACCTCCTTCGTTGTACTTTGTACACTCTTAATATAATACTATGTACAACTTTTGTCAAGAACTATTTTTGTACATTGTACAATTTTTATTATTTACTTTTTTAATTATGTGGTGTATAATCTTATTTGAAAGGAGGTGTACGAATTGAAAAACAGAATAAAGCAAATAAGAAATTCTAATCCTAATTGGAAGAGTCAAGATTTATTTGCAAGCTTTTTGGGAATACCAAAGGCAAATTTATCTAGTTATGAAACTGGAAGAAGAACTCCTACAGACGCAGTAATTCAATTAATCTGCGAGAAATGTTCTGTAAACGAAGAATGGTTAAGAAATGGAACTGGAGAACCGTTTCAACCAGAGAACAAAAACGATGAAATTTCTAAGTTGTTCGGAAATGTTCTAAAGTCTAGTGATGATGATTTTAAATACCGTCTCATCAATGCTCTAGCAAAGCTGGATGATTCTGGATGGGATAACTTAGAAAAGCTCCTAGACACGATTTACGAAAAGAAATGAGAAAATAGCCAAGGGCAATGCGCAAACCCTTGGCTTTTCTTTTTAACCGATTAATGTTTTTATGAAAATGTATATTGACCTCAGCCAACATCTGTTTTCTATCTTTTGTATCATTTCAATAATTTCTTTCTTATAATCCATAAATAACCCTCCCTGTCGCAACTACCGCCTACATTACAGTATATGTCCGGTTTGTGGAAAATATAACCGAACATTCGTTCGTTTTTGCTATTATACCACCTATTCCGACTCTTGGCAACTGCCAATGATATACGTGAACTTTCGTTATTTCATACACGAACTTTGCAATCTCAAAGAAAATTATGCTTTCACAGAAGAAAAATGCGAGATCACAAACTTTTCTGTGGACTTCCCTCAGATTATGGTTCGGCGCAGACTTCTCCTGATATGCGGCACTGGTGATCTGCACATCATTGTGATTGTTCGGGACAATCTTTAGCGGAATATGTATCGTGCAAAATATCTTAAATACAATTAGAAAGAATGCAAATATCTTAAAACAATTATTTTTCATAACAAATCACTCTTATTCTTTACAAATCATGTTATCTGCGATAAAATAATAATACCACATAAAAGCGTACTTTTGCATGACACTTCAAAATCAGCAAGAAAAATGTAAAAATCATCAAAAATGGCATGATTTAAAGAGTATGTGCAAAGCGTAACAGGAGGAAAAAATGTATGAGTAATGAAAAGACAAAAATCTGCAAGCACTGTAAAATGGAAATCCCAGCAGGAGCAAAGATATGCCCTCATTGTAGAAAGAAACAGGGCGGCAAGCTGAAATGGGTAGTTCTGGCAGTCGTTGTTATCGGAGCTGTGGGTGCGGCTTCTGGCGGAAGTTCTGACACAAAAACTACAACCACTTCTACTGCAAAAACAGAATCCAAAGAAGTAGCAACACCTACACCAGTAAGCTATACCTCTGTATCTGTAAACGATATGATGTCTGCTTTGAATGATAACCCGCTTGGAGCATCAAAGCAATACAAAGACCAGTATTTAGAAATCACTGGAAAACTTGGAAATATTGACGCTTCTGGAGACTACATTGACCTCATGGCAGATGGTGATTTTGAAATCATTGGCGTACAATGTTACATTAAAAATGATGAGCAGGAGTCAAAAGTTACATCTATGAAAATGGGTGACATGGTGACTTTGAAAGGAAAATGTACAGACGTAGGCGAAGTTCTTGGATATTCATTTGACATTGAAGAAATAGAATAAATAAAACCACCCCGGCATTGGCGTACCGAGGTGGCGTTTATACATCTCCGAAGAAATGTAATATTCTGGCAAAACATATTGTATCATCTTCGGAGCAGTCGGGCAAGTCAGAAAGTTTGTTCGGCTGTTATTTTTATACCTAAATACAGCTACAGAAAGAGGGAATAAAAATGGCGAAGAAAAGAAAGAAATACCCGAAACTCCCTAACAGTTTCGGAACAATACGGTACCTGGGCGGCAACCGCAGGAATCCATTTGCGGTCCATCCTCCGGCAGTACTGGATGAAAAGACCGGAAAGCCAGTCCGCCCGCCTGCAATCTGCTATGTGGACGACTGGATTAAAGGATTTACTGTACTGACCGCATACAAGGCAGGAACATATCAGCCAGGGATGGAACGAGACCTTGAGATATCACCTACAACGGACGTAGATACCCTTGTTACTCGTTTGATTGCTGACTACAATACAATCAAGGGTGTCGAGGATAAACACCCGGAAATCAAGAAATTGACGTTTTCAGAGGTATATAAGAAGTTTTACGCATGGAAGTTTCCAGAGGGTTCAAAACTTTCTTATAGTTCAAAGATAGCTTACCAGACCGCTTACTCAAACTGCACGGCTCTGTATAATCGTGTATTCGAGGATTTAAAAGCGCCTGATCTGCAAAAGGTAATTGATGACTGCCCGTTAAAACGTCAGAGTCTTATGGCGATTCTTACGCTGTTCAAGCAGATGTATAAATATGCTGTTTACTCAGAAATTGTAACGGAAAATAAGGCGTTATATGTCCATGTCAATGCTGATAATGACACCGAACATGGAACGCCCTTTTCTGATCAGGAAATGCAAGTGCTATGGAATAATACCGACGATCCAGAAGTGCAGCTCATTCTTATTATGTGTTACTCCGGCTGGAGAATCGGTGAAGTGTTAAAACTTACAACCAACTTAGAAGAAAGATACTTCCAAGGTGGTATCAAAACAAAAGCCGGTAAAAACAGAATTGTCCCGATACATCCCGCTATATACCATTTTGTCGAACAGAAAGTGCTGACACAAGATGGAAAACTATGCGTATATACTCAGCAGCACCACCGTAATGCCCTGTTCTATCCTACACTCGAACGTTTTGGGATTGTTGGCGATCCGAAACACACTCCGCATGACTGCCGGCATACTTTTTCTATGTTATGTGAAAAATACGGCGTCCGGGAGAACGACCGGAAGCGAATGCTGGGTCACTCTTTTGGTGGAGATGTTACAAACGCGGTATATGGACACAGGACATTGGAAGAACTCCGCACAGAAATTGAGAAAATAAAAGTCCCATTTGTGACTAACTGTGACTAACGGAATCTTATTTTATCAATTTTATTCATCACAATTCAGAACATAAAAATGCGCGAAACCCTTGTAAAATCAACATTCTCAGCGATTTTACAAGGAATTCACTCATTTCATTTTCATTATTCTAATTGTATTTAATTAGGGCATTAAATTAGAACTATGCAAATGTCAAAAAGTCCTTTAAATACAGTACTTTAGAGGATATTTAATTAGGAAATGTTTTTTCTTATTTGTGACCAACGTGTGTCCAACGAACTAATAGGATTTACAAAACGAAATGATACAATATGTTATAAGAAGCATGATTCCCGGGGTACTATCCCCGGGAGTTTTTATTTATGAATTTCTGAAATTCTGGTAAATGTTCCTTTTGGGACAAATTCAAAAACAAACCCTTCTGTCGGATGTGGGATGCGGATGAAGTACCATTTCAGCCCGGAACTGTCAGTTTCTGTGTACTTCATCACCTCTACAACTGCACCTTTTTTCAACTTCGGAAACAGTTTAGATAGGCTATTTTTGTTTGATTTTGTATAACATTTTGTGTCCTTTTTTATCTGTGCAATGTAGGCTCTTGTGTTCTGCTTTTTGACTGTATCTGAGTCTGAAACTGATGTTGTATTTTTAACTAAATTGTAGTTTGGAGTGCAGAATTTTGTTCCCGGGAGGTTGCTGTTGTAGTAACTTTTTTGGCACACACCACCGCCATTTGCAATAATTGTAGAGCCACCAGAAGTATTTCCTTCGACTGTCCAGAACCGATCTCCTGACACTTTGATTACGATTCCAGTGTGCGTAAATTCTCCATTATGTTTGAAAATTACAATATCACCAGTTTTCGGATTGCTGTTCAAAGTAAATAAATCCGCCATTGTCGGGCAGTAAACGTATGGCCAATGTTTTAAAAGTTTCTTTGCTGTGTCTAAGCCGAATGCTTTCATCATGCACCACGAAACAAACGCTGCACACCACGGCTGTCCCTGATAATCCGGCTTAATATCTCGCCAATATTTTGTGTAATTATTTTCTCCGGCATTTGCAGTTTTGCTATCAAGTTGGCTATTGCTTGCCTTTTCAAGATATCCAACTTCATTCTTTGCGATCTGGATTAATTTGTCAATTGCGTTCATACCTGTTTCCTCGCTTTCTGGAAAATATGTTTTTAATGCGTTATAAACAAATCTTTGCCTGTCCTTATATGCCCCGACTTGGTTCCCTGTGTCCGTCTGGCAAGCCGCATAGAGATTGTCCAATGTATATGGTTTCTGAGTCTTTGCTAAAATCCTCGTTACTGCTCCCTGTCCGCCTTGATGCCTAAAGTTCACACACATAGCTTGCGCTCTAGCGTCCGTAACACCCTGTTTAAAGGCTTCTTCTGCATAGGTGGCTAATTGTTCATTCATAAGGCTATCTTGGCATTTAATACCCAAATTGGACGAAATAAGGGCGACTATGGTATCAGCAAGCTGTGACACTCTGGAAATATTGAAGCATTCCCAATTTGCGGTCTGAACTTGTTCCAGAAGTCTGACCTTGTCTATTTTCTCCCACTGTTCCGGGTCAGCATCGTAAATCCGCTCCAGAAGTGTCTTGGCTTCGGTTGCATACCATGCTCCTGCTCCAATCGTGATTGCGTGTTCATCCGAATTGTTCTCATAAGCTTCTGTGAAGTCCGAATAATCCTGCTGTCCATAAACCTGTCCGCCGGTTTCAGTTGCATAAATAATCTTTCTGAGAACCGTTTTCTGTTCGTTTGTCATATGAAAATCTCCTATATTTTATACTGACACAATTAGACTATTTTATCTGGATAGGTATTTTGTAAATTTTATGAAAGATTCTGGAGTTAATTAGTTTCCGCTTTCGATTCTTCTTCCTTATTAACATCCATCAGCTCATTGTACTGTTCCTCAGTAATCCTGCCCGTTGCGAAGAAAATATCAATCTTATTTTTTAAATCATCTGTAAGTCCGTTTCTTTCTTTAAGTTTTAATAATGTTCTATATAGCATAATCATACCTCCAATTCTGTTAATGCTACTGCGTATTCACTGTTGACGTAGGCTTCTGCCGCCTGTAAATCAGTATCCTGAGTACGTGCGTCCATATCATAGATATAATTTCTCGTATCACCAATCTGCTGTTTTACATAGTTCCAACCGTTCTCCATTGAAATTGGATAGTTGAATACTGTATATCCGTCAAGCTGTTCGGAATTGATAAATATATTTGTGGTTGGATAATATGTTGTAAGTGCTTTAAATGCGGTAATTTCTTCCTTGGTGAGGTCGGTTTTGACAGGAGTATTACGAACTATATAAATAACGTGATTATTAGATGATAAAAAATTACGCCATTCCTCTACTGTCATTTCATCAGTATGGGCATAAAATCTTATCTGATTGTACCAAGTGTCAAAAGTTCCATAATGAGACGTTAGTGATTCATATATGGCTTTATCACATAAAGCACCTGCTATATTTGCATCAGCAAAAAATTGGAACACGCCGTTTTTGTTTTCACTTCGTTCGCTTAAATTCCAATTTTCGGTACCATTGAGAACTTTTTTCTCAACCATCCTCACCAATTTCCCTCTCTCCACATCCACATAATCCGCAATATACTGCTGACCATCAATTGTGACGTTACCACCTGTTTCTACAGGGATTGCGTTTAATGTGTATGGGAGGGTGACAGTCTGTTCGTGGTAAGGTTCGAAATCATCGTAGGTGGCGGTTAGGTCAGTGGTTATCATTGGTTTGAAAATCACATTGTTCAGTGTCGTTCCTTTGGTTATCCAGAATTCTATATGCTTTGTGTGAATACCAACATCAATTTTAGTAATTTTTCCGTCGGTGACTAAAATATTATTTCCATCGTATCGCGAAAGTGCTAAATAAGAACCACATCCAGATGGAACTCCGGTTAAATACAATGGTTCATTTAATATATGATCAAATATTCCAATTATTGAAAGTGCTGTACTCACAGTGCATGTTCCATTCAGTGTATATGTTCCATCTCCATTATTGGTACAAGTAACGCCATTCACTGTGGTAGTCTGCAATGTGGCTTTCAATAAATTCTTCCCACAAATCTTAATAGCAGGATTCACAACGCTCTTAATCTCCTGCGGATAATCAGGAGAGGGTGACGGCTGACCGCCGGTGTAGGGTTCGAAATCATCGTAGGTGGCGGTTAGGTCAGTGGTTATCATTGGTTTGAAGAGGAGGTTGTTACAATTAATTCCAGTATTTATTCTAATTCTTATGAAAAAATTTTCATCAGCTTTTATATTTTTACCATCACCTGTATCATATCCATAAATCAAATTATCAGTTCTTGCTTGTAATTCGTAAGACGCATCATGAGCTCCCCCAACTGGACACCCTGCAAGTCTAAATGAACTACAAGACACGTCCTGTGCAATATCAAATGTTGTTATCGTTGTAGCGGTCCCATTCAATGTATATGTTCCATCTCCATTTGCAGTACAAGTAACACCATTCACTGTAGTAGTCTGCAACGTAGCATTCAGCAAATTCTTCCCCGAATACCGTTTCTGCTCAGACTTCCCATACAGCATCATATCTTGAATCTTGCCATTGTCGGAATCGGCAAGATGAGTTTCACCTTGTGAACTTGCATAGAATTTGGTGATTTTGGTGGATATGTCTTCCTTTAGTGAACCAGTTTCCTTTTTCAGTAAAGCAATGTCTGTCTTGTTCTGCTCGATCTGCTGTGCCTGTTCTGTCGTGGCTCCAGGTTGTACGGGGTTCTCTTTGAGATATTTATTTACTGCATTTTCTATCTCTTCTGGAGTCAGTCCACTAATGCCTTTTTGACATAAATCGTATAAATATTTCTCTACCCGCGTAATTGGATCCGGGATATTTCCGGTATAACTCCCAGTTAATTTAGCAAGATATTTCTCTTTTCTTGTTATCGGATTATCTGCCATAGTTACTCCTTCCTGAATGAACTTTACATTCTGAGACTGTCTATTTTAATTATATCACGTAGACGATTTATAGCTCTGTACCAATCAACTAATAGTACGGTCAGGGCTGAGATTTTGAGGTTATTTGGGTGAATAAGGGCTTATTTGGATTTTTATGGAAAATGCGCTCTTATTTGCGGTTTTGGGGCTCTTATTTGGCGAAAATAATATTGAAATAAGCAAAAAATCCTTATTTTGCATCCTAAAGGAACCTATTCTTCAAGCATATATTTAAGAACATCTTCTGCCGATTTGAATGCACCGCTTCCTGATGTGTATATTGTTGCAGGAAAGTTGGAAGTCGAAGGACCAGGTCCATAATTCAAAGGTCGTGGTAAAACCGAAAATGTTCCATCACTATTTGAGGTACCAACTCCAAATATATTTCCGTTCCCTTTCACGCTATTGTGGCTCATTTCCCAACTAATGGTTTCGTCAAGAAGTTCTCCTTTCATGTTTCTCATTCTTAACGTGTACAATACATTTTTCTGGTTAATATACTGTAATATAGTGCTAGGGACTCTTTTCGCTTTAAACATAATACATGCTGATTCATAATATGAACGGCCAGATTCTTGTTTGACATATATTCCAGCTTTTTCAATATCTGTGAAATATATTTTTCCATCTTCGGTCTGATTACGAACAGAAATTTCACATTCACAAGGATATTGAGTGCCGTCATAGTCGACGTGTGTCCACACTGTTCTTACAGCACAAATTTCTTTCATTGGAGGTATTCCAGATTTTTCCCACAGTAAAATATCGCCACCATAAATCTTCGTTACGTCCTTGCCTTTGACAGGAAATCCAGTGATTTCCTGTCTGTTCAAAAATGCCTTATATATCATCCTATCATTTCTCCTCGAATGTGAAATACAATGTATCTGCCCGGTCAGTTCCTGCGGCTACAAGAGCGTCATAATCAGCTTTTTTGATTCGCTTTATGCACCTTAATTGTGCCTTTTTTAATTGTTCAGAAGTACTGCCAGGACCACCAGAGCCGTCCGTAAAATCATTAATCGTTGCCGGCGAAAATTCAGAATCCGAACCGTCCGTAAATTCCGCATAACTGATTGTCGGCATTTCTGATCGGGTAAGATTGACCGTTCCAGATATTTCGGGAGTGTATTTCCCCAACTGCTGGCTGTTGCTGTTAAACGGTGCATTGTTAGCAGAATAGGTGTCAATCATGTCTGTAGCGCCGATTTTGAGCGTCCTGCTCATGATGTATGAATGAACGTACCATTGCAGTTCTGTAGGTTCCTGATCGTCGTGCTGAATCTGCTTCTTATAGTAAAGTTCGACTGCCTGTCCAACCATGTTCAGTGGGTTTCCCTGAACCTCGGCGGTATATCCCTGCGCACGATAATATTTCCGCAAATCTTGATTTACGAATACACCATAGCAAATCTTCATAATTGGTTCAGCCCTTGAAATACCGCCATATTCGTCTGCATCCCAAACGTAATTTAGCCAGTCTTCATTTCCTACAAAGAAGCTGTTTCTGTTGTAATAAACGTTGTTATCATACGCTTCTTGCGCTGTATAGTCGCCTTGTGTAAAGCCAAAGGCTCTATTCGGGTCAGGGTCGCAAAATATAATATTCGGGAACCAGATTCTGCCCTCTTTTGCGGTAAAACTTTTGAACGTATCGAGGTGAATTTCTTCGTTGTTGTAGTATTTATAAATGTTCTGATTACCGGTAGTCTGCCCGTACCTATAACTGTTCTGGCGAAGCTTCAGGTACTCAAACTTGCCATCCCTATTCATCCATCCAAAACGGTCATTCTGCAAGCATAAATCTTTCAGAATGTTCACTACATTCATCTCATTTGAGTTATTCGTATCAGGCACATAGGTGTCGTCCCAATGCAGTTTTGTACTAACTTGTTCGAGTCCCAAAAACTCAAATAATTTATCCCTAAATTGCTTCTGAGTCAGCTTTTTCTTTTTATCAGTCGTCTGGTTTTTATACCACCGTGCAATGTCAGTATTTCGTAATTTATACAGATAATCATATGCGATAAAATTACGTGTCAGGGAATTTGCTTTCCGCTCTGCACTGTCGATTTCACCTGTGAAAATTTTGATCCTTGTTCCTTTTCTCTCGATGTAAACTTCAATTTTTCCAGAGGGGTAAAACTCTTCCGAGGTACCGTTAAATTGGTCGTGGTGAGCCTGAAACGTTATCTGATTGCAGACACAACCGCCGAAAATAAAATACTGTTCAGAGCAAATTGACTCCTGTAAAGTAATCGTATGCTGGTCGATATTTTCATTTGTAAGGTCGGCAAATTCTCCGTTAATCCAGTGTACTGTAACATTGATTGGTTCGGTTTTTTCTTCTTCAACTTCACCAGAACCGCCACTTGAACTATCATCAAATGGGTTTTTCCCGTCGTTTGTGACTTTGATTTGAAAACTGTCAGAACCAACAAATTTGGAAACTCCGTTGACTGTGACATTATAAGAAACTGTGATAGTCTTAGGGCCTGCGGTGGAACTATCGAAGCCAGAAATATCATAATCTGTGATTTCTTTCTCGGTTCCATCCTGTCTTACTTCTGCGACAGTCAGCCCGGACGGGTCAAATAATTCTCCGATTTTGTAGTAAACTTTTGACGGGAAACTTGTAATTCGGATTCCTGAAAGGTCATATACGGTCACTTTAAAAGTATCGGTATGTGTTTTGTAGGTTACTGTGATTGTTTTTTCGCCAACAGAAGAACTATCAAATCCAGATACTTCAAATCCAGTTGTTTTTGTTTCTGATGTTCCATCAGTGTATTTAACAAGGATTGACAATCCAGTTGTGTCGAATACATCTCCTTTTTGATATTCGACTTTAGTAGGCATGGTTTTTACTTCGATTCCAGAAATGTCTACTACAAGAATATTGAAATCTACGGTCTTTTCATCGAATGTAACCGTTACAGTTTTATTTCCGTATACTGACATATCCGGGCTTGATAAGGTATATCCTGTTACTTGTTCTGACGTATTATCGTTGTAGTATGCAGTAATTACAAGTCCTGCGCTGTCAAAAGTTTCGCCTACGAAATATCTGGCTTTGGTTGGCATATGAGTAACTTCAAGTCTGGTTGCCCGAATTAACCATGTGATTGTGCCAGATGCTCCCCACGGTGAACCAGAGATTTCATTTGTTTTTTTGTTCAGTGTGATATTTGTTGTAACAGGCGTGTTAAAAGCATTTTCCCAAATGACCGTAACGCTTGCAGGAATAGACACGTTTGTAAGTTGTGTTCCGCGAAACGCCTGAATGCCAATAGTTTGAACGCCGTCAGGAATTACCAGATTTTTAAGTGAAGTATTGTAAAACGCATTATCTCCAATGTTTATAACACTTGCAGGAATAGTAATTTCCGTGATTTTCCCACAGTTCGCAAAACACGATGTTGGTATTACTGTTATTCCGTCTTCAATGGTAACTGTTTTTAAAGTACTAGAACATGGTGTAAAATGTGATGTTCCGGTAAATTTAACCGTGCTTTTTAGCGTAAGATTTTCGAGCGCAGAAAGCAATTTCGTTCCATTTGTTCCGTCAATGGTTCCGCCGCGAATTATCAAATTCTTGCAATTTGGAATAAAAATACCGGATGAATTGAATATGGAATCTGCATTTCCGATTTCAACATTATCTATTGTCGCCCCTGAAAAAGCACCGGATGATAACGAAGTCAACGACGTTGGAAAAACAATGTTTTTTAATTTTGGACACTCATCGAATGTGCCGCCCTCAATTGTTTGTAAACCATCATGAAAAAGTAGTTCTGTTAGATTAGGACAAGAGCGAAACACACCTCCTAGAATCGTTTTAAGCGATGATGGAAATTCAAGTTTAGTTCCTAAAAAAATTGAAAAATTTCCACGTTCGATTTCTGCGATCGTGTTTGAAAAAACAATGCTTTCCAATTTTTTGAATGAGGAACTAAATCCGCTCCTAATGCCAGTGATTCCGTCTCCAAAAACCATTTTTGTGCATCTTTTATATAAGCTGTCAGGGATAGAAATGTCGGATTTCTCTAAACAATCAGATAAACTATATGTGAATTTTCCAGTTCCAGATATGGTCAAAGTATTTGTATCAATGTTGAATTCGGCTGTCACATCTTCGTAATTCGGAGAACCGATATGTATCAAAAGAGAACTGTATACTGTGACATTTGACGTAATTGCCACGCCAAAATATTCTACATTAATAGGAATTACACCGGCTTCCAAAAGCACCTTATTTTCAATTGTGTATCCGCTTGTCACTTCCTCTGAGCCGTCTGAGTATTCTACAGTTATATAAGATACCTTAAGATCTAATGCATCACCGACAAAATAATATTTGCCTAGACAAAATATGTCAGAGATTCTTTCTGGCTGCATAATAGTAACTTCAAACGTGCAAGTGAAATTACCGTAAGTGACAGTTATTCCGCATTGCTTTGGAGAACTACTGTCAAAACCAGAATATGTACAATTTTTTGTGACATCTAAAGTGTTTTCGTCACTTGCCGTTGCCGTAATCACAATGCCTGTAGAATCAAATTCTTTTCCTATGTGGTAATTTACCTTGCTTGGCATTGTGGTTACTGATATGGCGGTAATAGAAACTTCTAAGACGGAAATTTCAAACGTTGTGGTCTTGCCAAATGCAGTAACGGTTATGGTCTTTGTACCTGCAGAACTGCTGTCAAAGCCAGATACTTCAAACCCAGTTGTTATTGTTTCTGCTGTGCCATCATTGTATGTTAGAGACACTGTAAGACCTGTGCTGTCAAATAATTCGCCCTGATAGTACGTGGTCTTATCTGGCATTTTTGACACAGTAATTCCGGTGACATATTTGTCAACAAATTTCTCATAGCTAACTGCCTGTGATACACCTGCGTTCTTTACCAGAATCGAAACCGGAACCGTAGAAGATACGGAAAGAGTTAGGTTTGTTGTGGTTTTACCGTCAGTAATTGACGATGTACCGGTGTATGAACTGCTTGTAGGTCTCTGGACAACATTGATAAATAATGTCTGCCCCTCTATCAAGAATACTTCGTATTTCAGCGCATATGATGAAGATGTGCTTGAATAATATACATATCCCTCAACCCTGATTTTAAGGAATCTTTTTCCCGACGTAAGTGTCCCTTCCTGCCGGTAAATATAATAAACCGCGCCATCCCTGCGCCAGATTTTGAGTTGTTCGGCGTTTTGCCCGAATCCGATGAAATTGTTACCAGAAACATATATAGTACTGGCAGTCTTTCCTGCATAGGTAAACCAGTCAACGCCCGTGACACTAACTACATCATCGTCGTGCTTCTTGTTGTTAACAATAGCGGTCATCCCGGTCGTTGTATCCAATAAACTGTCAAAAGATACTGTATCTGCCATAATCATCCTCCCGTCTATAAAATAAAAGAGCACATGAGCTGTGGCACCCATGCACTCTGGTTGTTAGTATTCGATCAGTGCGATTCGGATGCTTGAATAAAACACCATCCCTCTTTTTTTATCAATTTCATTGATTGTAAAGTCAATATCTGGAACATATATTTTTGCATTCGTATATGTATTTGTTTCGTCATTCCAGTAGGTGATGTTTGCTTTACGCTCTTGCTTATTGATAATTGAGGAATTCATTACATTTTGAATTTTTATTTTTTCTTCTAGGGTTAAATCGTCAACTGTTTCAAATTCTATCTTTGTACGATAATGCGGGAGTGTGTCCCTGTGCAAATATCCTTTCATATCTGTCCACGGATCATTTTCAAGTCTTTGATTCGGTGTGCTTTTCCATGTTGCTCTTTTGATAAATTCATGTGGAAATTCTTGGGTCCCGAATTTTAATAGCCATCCCTGAAAATTCCCTGAACTAAATTCGCTCATGTGCTCACCTACCCTTCAAAGATCCCGAAGCCTGTCCGGTTCCTGTATTGTCCGTTCTGATCGCGAAGCCAGCGGATAAATTCATTTCCGTCAATATTCAATACGATATACTGAGGCGAACCACTACCGCCATTTCCAGATTCTTTCAAAGCTTCCATCATTGCCTGTTTCATCGTCGACAATGGAGATACAACCTCTGTCTCACGCTTGTTATCACCGAGGATTGCTGCAAACTCTCCGGCGTTTCGTGGCACAACTGTACCTTTTGCCAAGTACGGAATCTGTGGCGCTGTCATTGTTGGAATGCTGAATCCCCAAGTGTTTCCACCTATTCCAGGAACCCATCCAGGAACTTTGATTTTCATCTTATTAAGAACTCCAATTGCGGCATTGACGCCAGCAATAATTCCTCTGATCATTCCGTTTATCAATCCGATTACGCCATTAATGGGAACTTTTGCGATTCCCACAAGTGCTTCAAATACATTCTTGAATATATTTTTTACATTGTTCCATGCTTCTCTCCATCCATTCACGAAATCTGTTTTTACCCAGTTTATAAGAGATTTGAATTTAGATACGATAAAAACTACTTTCTCTTTTATAGAATCCGACAATATAATTACTATATTTGACACCTTTTCTGTTAACGAGTTCCATTTATTTACAAACCCTTCTGCAAATGACCGTGTTTTTTCGCCTATCCAGTCAAATATGTTCCCGAAGAATTCTTTTATGGAATCCCAGTTTTTCACGAGAAGAACACCAGCTGCAATTATTCCGCCTATTGCCGCTATAATAAGTCCTCCTGGTCCGATTGCTGTTGCAATTGCAGATATGCCTCCAAGTATTCCACCAGAGCCTGTCATAAGTGCAATAAGCCCTTTGATGGCAAGTCCCACATTGCTGATACTGCTAATGATCGTAGTTATCAGCGGGATGATCTTAGCTGTTGCAAACATTCCTATAAGTGCCGCTCCGAACGCTTCGACCAGCGTCTGATGTTCTCCGAGGAAGTTTAAAAACCCTGATACAATATTAATAAGTGTAGGAACGCCTGTTTCAATCAACCACTTCAATGATGGTAAAATAATGTTGGTATATATCCATTCGAGAACGTTTCCGAGAGCTTCAATAATCGGTGCAAAGGATTTTGTGAGGTTCTTAATAGAATCCAGTAACGGATAAAAATCAAGCTTTCCGGCCCATTCCGCTGTTGCTTTTGTTATCTTTTCGATAAAATCAAGAACTTTCTGAAAAGCATTCGCTAAATTTTGAATAATTTGCGTACCAACATTATTTTTATTCCACGCTTTAGATAATTGACTTGCAATGTTTCCGATTATCTTAAAAATGTTCTGAAAAATCCGAAGCATGGTAGATAGCATTTCAGTGCCTGTTCCATTTGTCCAGACTTCCATAATACTTTTTCCGACACTCTTTGCAAGTTCAGCAAGACTGGAAAACATATACCTTGCAGCATCAATAGTATTCTTACCCTCTCTGTTCCAAGCTTCCTGAAAAGGCTTCCAGAGTTGCTTAAGTATATCAGATAACTTCTTTGCAGATTTGCTGAGTTTGTCAATCTGGCTTTCTCCTTTTGCCAATCCTCCATAATCAACCTGTCCAACATTTCCGAGGCTAATATTATCTGCCTTTACGGTAGGCGTTTTTGTCGCACCAGATATCGCATCCGCCGCTTCTTTTCCAATAACCTTTAATTCGTCAAACGGAGCAATATTCTTTTTTAGAGCCTTGGTCTGCTTATTTAACGCGCTTGTGCTGTCCTTCGTGGAATCTGTTACATTCTGCGTAGCATCAGCCAGACTATCAGCTCCATCAGCAGCACTGCCATAAGCATCTTCTGTGGCTGACAGATCAGTTCCAGCAAGTCCCGCTCCACTGGCTCCCGTCTGCCCGGATGATTTGTTTCCGGTTATCAGTTCCGTAAAGGACTTAAAGGCATTTGCAACCGTGGCAAGTTTTGCCAATAAGATATTTATCACTTTTATGACCGGAGTGAAGATGTTAATCAGTCCTTGTCCGACTGTAGCTTTCAGAGACTGAATCTGCAACTGCATTACCCTGACCTGGTTCGCCCAGGATCCGGATGTTCGTGTAAAATCTCCAGAAGCTGCTGAAAGCTGTTGCGTTACAAAATTTAATCGTAGTGCTACTTTCTCCTGCTCGGTCATGGCGGATGTTGTTTTACCGTATCCGTTCGCCAGTGCGTACTGATCGAGTGCACTTTGTGTCATAACGACACCCAAATCTTTCAGCGTTTCCGTTTCGCCTGTAAATACAGACTTTAACTTTGTATATGCCAGATCCTGACTGATGTTATAAAATGATGCCACATCACCCGTCAGCTGAGTCAACTGGGTTGACATATTATAAGCCTGTTCTTCTGTAAATCCAAAGCTCTTTGACATTGCTCCGAATGTGCCGACGTACTGTTTCGCCATTGTTTCGGAGAGTCCGGCGGATGTCATAGCACTTTTAGCAAATTCGTTGACTTTGTCTGACATGGTTGTAAATGTAACATCCACGACGTTCTGAACTTCTGCCAGATCAGAGCCAAGTTCTACACATTCCTTTCCAAATTGCGCAAGCTTACCAACCGCAAATACGCCACCGATTATCAATCCGACTTTTTTAACGGCACTTCCAAGGCCGTTAAATGACTGTTTAATTTTAGATACTCCATTTTGCACACCATCTGTGTCCATTCGAGTATCAATAATGACTGAGCCATCAGCAGCCATGTGTCCACCTCCTAACTATTTGAGGTTAAGCATCTCGTTAAGCTTATCTTTATAAGCCTGTTCCTCTTCAGAGAGACGCGTTTTTATATCAATAAGATTCTTGTTATCGTGGTAGAATTTCTTTTCCCATTTATCTAATCTTTCGCCAAAAGCTTTTTTTGATCGAATCCCGATAACTGTATTAAGCAAGCATTCTCCTGCTTCCATGAAATATGAAAAAAATGTCCACCAATGCATATAAGGTACCGCTCTAACTTCGCTATGAATTACCTTGTTTACCGCCGGAATAATCATTTCCCCGTCCTGTCCCCAGTCCATCAAGCGTGGCTTCGGCTTTCCCGAATCGTCGTCCGTCTGTCCGCAGTCAATAAATTCACAAGCCTTCTTACAAGCCTCTTCTACGTTCTCTGGTGGAATGCTTTCCCAGTCTTCATAGAGGATCTTCAGCATTACTATTTTTTTTCCGTAGTTGTCAAGATTCGGGTCGTTCTGTGCAATCAGAATATCTATAATTGCTCGAAAATCTGTCCTGATAGAAAAATCCACCCCACTGATATTTAGTGAGGTGGGTAACTCATAGGCGGTCATTTTGTGTATTTCTCCGTATACTTATCAACAGTAGCCTGCATTTTTTTCTTTCTTTTTTCAATTTCCGGCGCAATTGCTTCTGAAATCTTATCAAGCACGATATATACAAAAACCTGACCGTTTGGGAATACAGTTGTTGCGGTGATCGGCTCTTTGAATAAATCCATTGAAGCCTCATACCCTAACAGATAGTTCATTTTATCTTCAATCTGCTTGTTCAGATCCGCCATTTCTTTACTTGATGTGACCTTCTGAATACTGTCCTGCATCTGTTCAAAAAATGGTTCGATTTCCTCTGCTCTTGCTGCAACATTAATGTCGGTAGGATTTATCTTAAATGAAGAAAATACTTCTCCCTGCTTGTTTGTGAATGTAAAAAGAAGAAATCCGTCATCAATGTTTGTGTCAATTGTCTTTGCCATTTTCTACGCCCTCCTAAAAATTATTCGCTGTCAGCTGTGAATGAGCCGGAAGTAATGTCAAATTTACCTTTGACGCGCCCTCCAACGTAATTAACTGTGAACGGAATCTGATAGCCGGATGTATCACCGCCGTAGGAAGTCGGCACAACATGACAATCCTGCTTGTATGCTTCGTATTTACCGGCTGTTGCTTCTTTCCAGAGATGTACTTCAACTGCACTTGTTTTCAAATTATCGTCTTTAAGACGTTCATCAACGATCTGCTGAAGCTTTTCGAACAAGTCTGATGTGGTATCCGCATAAAACGGATCAGCGTCAGAAGAAGCTTCGTAGCCGTTATGCTTGAATGTGGATTCTCCGAGAATGTTTTTAGATGTTTCAGTATCTGGATTGAGTTCTACATTGTACTCTTCCAGATCTTTTCCAAGACGCTCATATTTCGGTGTCAGCCCTCCGCAAAGAGAACCGGCATCAATGTAATGAGCCATATATTTACGGTCAATCTTGCCTGTAACTGCCATAGAAATGTCCTTTCTGCCTATAATTTTTAAAAGGCTGTGTAGGTTAGCGACTATCTTCTATTGATAGCCGGTTGTTACTTGTTATATTGCTTCGTAAGTATTTTCGTAGCGCACCGACAATGGTAACAACCAATCCTGTACGCCACTCTCCTGCGGTTCTAAACCATAGGAGTTGTCACGGGTGATACGTTTTATCACTCGCCCCTGCGAAAGCTCTGGAAACACATTTAAACGCGTCTCAGAGCCATTTATAATAACTGGTTCCCGGCATATCCATTTACCGAGATTGTCAAGGAACTTCTGAACAGATAGTTTCTGCCTTTCTTTGTCAGATGCTGTGCGATATACCACGTAAAATGGGTACTGGCATACCTGGTGCATTACGCCACAAACATCTTCTTTTTCTGAATAAATCAAAGCTCCATTATCTGCCGAGAACGCAATTCCTGATTCCTTGCCAAGTTCTTCAAACTTGATTGTTTCATTTTCATACAGTCCCGGATACTGGTTCAGAAGTGCTTTCATGGCATCTGTCAGAATTTCGTATCCGGTTGCGTCTTTTCCGATAGGTTTATCTGCTATGCCTGCCACCTCCTGCCTGTGCTTTTACTTTGCGAACCCATGTGTCACCATATTGCCGTTTAGCGGCATCAAACCACTTTGCCTGTGCCCGTGGGTGAGCCTGTTTGGTGTATTCAAGATTTTCCTTTGCGGCTGTCCGACCAGAAAACTGACTAACGAGAACTTTCTTTGCTCCACGTCTTGCGTAGGGACTTCCAGTTGCTTCATCAACCATTCCTTTCCCCTCGTACAGAAAACGTCCATAAGGAGCCGCCGCCGCGCATACTTTCCCAGTTCCTTGTAAGGATGTACTCTCAACTCTTGTTCGGTTGATAAAGTCCCCTGTAATCATCGGCATAAACGGCACCATACTGTCCATAACCATTCCATCAAGGAGATACTGGGCTTCTTGATACTGCCTTGAGAACCTGTCCATATTCAGTTTGATTTTCATATCTCCATCGACTATGGAGAATCCTTTGAAATGATGAATTTTACTCATATCACTTACCCAAAATCTCAAAGTGTGGAATCAGTGTGTACGGACCGCCTACACTGGTAACCTTAAACACGTTATCCTTGTTCTCGTTCATGTACTGGTAGAATCCGTTTCGATAATCACCATCAGTTACTGCTCCACCAGTCCATTCACCCTCCCAAAAGAATGATTCGTCCGAGAATGTGATAGTATCTTCCAGAGCATTGTTAATCTGCCTTTTCCACTCCTTCGAAGGCACCCATGGGAGAATCTTGCCATCTTTATCGGTAATGGTTATATCACCGTTCTGAACAGCATAACGAACGTGCAACTGTGCGTTGTCAGTTGCGTCTGGTCCGTACTTTTTAAGGATTGCTCCCTTGTCCGTAATGAGATCAACGCCGGATAGCACGTGAGGATACCAGTACGCATCTCCTGTCGTGGCTGATTCGTAATAGTCAAAAATCGTCACCGTTTTTTCGTACATGATACCCTCTCCTTAATATTATTCTTTCTGCGTTGTCTGCTTAATAATCTGATTCACGCCAGTAGCCGATAATCCGTTAAACATACCGACCGCAACCGCTGTGATATAATCCGTTGCCGGGAAGTCCGGGATAACTCCCATCCCGACAGCTCCGAGAATGCCACCAATAACCGCCATGATCACTGGAATCCATTCATCAGAGATTCTTTTTGATGCTTTACAGCCCATTCCTACGATGTAGCAAATCATAACGATTGCTATACATGAGCCTAATGTTGAAATGTCCATAGCTTAGTCCTCCAGATTCACATTTTCCATAACTGCCCTTGCTTCCAGAACTGCAATATAATCCGTCATTGCTCTTACCTGCATATTGTAAGTACTTCTCGGACAAGTAGGAGTAAATGGGAGTTCTCCTTTATCCCATTTTTCAAGCATATTCGCAAGTTTCTTATATCGAATAACCACCTGCATATACTCTGCCTTAAAGCGTTCCTTGTAATCTGCACTATTCATCATTTCAACAGTCTGTTTTAATTCCATCATTTCTATCACACTCCTGCATACAATATTGGTATTCCATCATCCGTCCTTACTCCCATCAGAAGCGGCAAAGCTGTCTTAAGAAGCAAGTCGTTCGTTTTCTGTGCATCTCCGGCGGCGGCATATACCGCACTCCATTCCTTTGCACTCGCTCCAATCTGCTGAGGTGTGGCGTAGGAAATGGATTCACTGCCGGAGGATACAGAGGTTACTGCACCGGCTTTGATGTTCCCGACATTTGTGTCGGTAAGATTTGTCGAAGCCTGATTGATTGCGTTCTTCTCAGCAAGTTCAATCTGATACATTAATTCAGCTAATGAACAAACTGCCTTTTTGATGCGCTTCTGTGAGCGTTCATTTGTTGGCAGCCCATCCACCAGTCTATCAAACGTCATTGTGTCCACAAAATCACTGGCTCTTTCTGCCAGTCGTGGAAAGTCAGCTTCTGGCACGACATTGCCGAATGATTCTGTATAGAATTTATAATCTGCGTAAGCCATGCCAGTTACCTCCTGTGTTTATGATTTTGCTGTTACGCTCGCACTTCCGGCATTCAGTGCCTTGTATGTTCCATCGCACTCAACTACTGTGATCTTCTGTCCGGTTGCCGCCTTGATGTCAGCTTTTCCGTCCCAAGAAGTCCAGTTCCTGAGGTTCTGTCCATATCCAACAGTTACTGCGTCTGTTGCAACTTTGTATTTGTATACGTTGTTGGAGTTTTCCTTAGCCGGATTTACAGTGATTTTTGTATCACCAGTTACTGTTCCTGCCGCAGATGTTACTGTCAGAGTACCAAGTGTTGGTGTCTCATCAATGGTGATTACTGCGATTGCGTCAATGTACTCCGCAAAAAGAGTAAGTCCCATAACTGCGAACGCTTCGGACACTGCTGTGTGATAGTTGCCCTGAGTGTGGAATCCGATCAGGTTTGTCTCACCAGATACGGTGTATACAAGTCCTGCTCTTGCGAAGTCAGATTCGTTCGGGTCTACATAGTACAGGACAATGTTCTCAACAGGAGTAGCAATAACCTGTCCTCTCGGGATTTCGCTGTCAGACAGTAAAAAGATTGTGCTGAATCCCATAAAATCCTTCATATACTGGAATCCGAACTGGTTCTGAATAGTAATCTCAGCTGCTCCGAGATATTCATATACGTCCAGAATATTCACAAATCCAACAACACCAGTCACATTTCTGTGCATCTGCTTGAATTTGTTTTCTACTCGACCCTTAGCCATTGCCAGAGCCATCTGGAATGTAGTTTCTGTGGAAGTAAGTGTACCGGTTTTCAGATAGTCGTAAAATCTGCCGGTAACATCAGTCTGAAGCTGGAAAAGGAATTCATCATCAGTCATCTGAACGGCGTTCTCATAACCGTGGTCCTTGATTGCTTCGATAGATACAGCCTTTGCGTACTTTTCGATAGTCATTTCCGCATAGGTCTTTTCTTTTACGGTAAACTTGCTGTAAGGGATTTCCTCACCCTCACCAACATTTCCACGCTGTAAAGTACCCTCTGCGTATTTGGACTTGAGTACAGCACCCGGCTGCTTTTTGATAGGTCTCATGATACCCAGAATCTCACGCAAGTGTTCCCAGTTTCTTTCGAATCTGGTAACAAAATCAATCTCACGTGCCGTTACCTGGATATCATTAGCCATAATAAGATTTGTTTTTGCTGGCATAAAAAATCCTTTCTACCCATAATTGTTAAGGTATTGGGTTAGCGGCTATACTCTGGTGTATAGTCGGTGTAAAAATCACTGGAATAACTGGATATTCTGAGCAATTGCAGCCTGTCTCTCGGACGGGTCTTTGATCGCTTCGATATCTTTTTTGGTCATACTTCCCGGTGTCTGCTGCTGTCCAACGTGAGTGGTAAATCTTGCCTGGTTCTGCTGAGCCTGCTGCTGAGATTCATCCACAAAAGCGGATGCGTCAGACTGCTTCATCTGCTCGATCAGATCGTTCAGTCCAAGGATTTTACCGTCTTTCAGTTTTAATCCAGCTTCTTTGATGTCTGCCATGACTGATTTCTTTGCAGCCTCACTGGAAAATTTAACATCATCGAGTGCTGTTTTAAGTGCATCTGAGAAATCACGGTCATAGATTTTTGCGTTGAATTCTTTCTCTGCATCTGCCGCTTTCTGTTTCCAAGTCTCTAACTCGGTTTTAACATTTGCCGGGTCGATACCGTCAAAACCTTTCAGGGTCTCTTCTGCTGCTTCAGCACGTTCTTTCCAGTCATCACGTTCACCCTCGACTTTCGACAGGGTTTTTGCTACTTCCTTAGCATTTTTGTAATGCTCAGAGAGTGCTTTCTTCACATCTGCCTGTTTATCTTCCGGGATTTCGATTCCAAATGATTTTAATGTGTCAATAAGTTTCTGCATAACATCCTCCTGGTCGTGTTTATTGACCTGCCGCCGCAGGTAAATGGATTAAGCCAGTTAGACCACTGGCAGGGTAATGGAATGAGAGGACTTGAACCTCTGACGTCAAGAATTCAGCATCTCCGCTCTTCCTACTGAGCTACATTCCACATAACCCGGATTCCCGGGTTAGCAAGGTATTTAACGTGTTATGCCTACCACGAGTTGTTTCGGATATTTATTCTTTTTTTAAAGAAAAGCATGAATAACAAAAACCTTAATCAAGGAGGTGAGCCATCTTGCGTGCCAGACGGCAAATACGCACGACAGGATTCGAACCTGTTTAACTTTCCATTAAAGCGTGCGCACCAGCTACTAAATTAAAGAAAGGAGGATTAAAACGAAAATGTCAAAACAACCGTTTTACTTGTGCTTCCTGCTGCACAATTACATTATAACAGATTTCTTTTAACTACCTCTCTACCACTTTTGTGTTTTTAGAGCATATCACGGAGTTTTTCTACGTATCTCTTGACAAGATCACGTTCTTCCCGGCACTCTGCATCCTTGGACATATCACTCATTTCTGTAGTAAGTTCGTCCAGATGTTCTTCCAGGGCGGCGAGCATCTTTCTTTTGCAGTCTTCAGACTTGCCGGAACGATAGCTCTGTTTCTGCGCCATGTAGTCATCGTAAGCGTCTCGCCCATCAGAGCGACTGTAATGTCCTCTGACATAATGTTCACCACGTCTGGCATAAGAATTGCCTCTGTCGTAATCCGGCATCATTCTGCCATCATTTGCGCTGTATCTCCCCATGCTGTCCCGCTTTCTTCCGCGCTCGCTGTAATCGTCATTGTATCCGCCACGCATTTCATCAAGGACAGTGTTGTAATATTCCACTTTCTTGTCCCAGTACTGCGTATTCTTGATATCTTTATACATATCAATCAGTTTATATGTCATTTCCAGATTTCCAGTGGTCAGTCCATTATCAGCGATTTTGGAAAGTTCATCTTCGATTCTTGCGCATAAATCTTTAATATCTCTCATAATCACACCTCCTACGCTTCTCTGGTCACAACAATGTTTGCATTTGCAACAGAAACAGCCTGATTGCTTGTATTCTCTACTGCGATGTTAACGCAACATCCACGAGGTACATCAATATAAATGCCAGAGGACACATTGTTGTACTGATCTACTGCTGCTGGTGTGGAAATCATCTGTGAAGATAATACAGGTTCGCCAGAGATTGCAATAGCCAGAGAAATAGCTCCGACAGTACCGCCTGTTGGAATTGCGATATTGCCAGAAAAATCCACGAAAAATCTTGCTTTACACTGGTTAGTAAGCCCTCTCAGGGTAATGATTCCGCTTCCCTCTCTGTGTTGAATACAGTTAGAACCTTTGACTGCTGTGTTTGAAAATACTACGTTTCCATTTGCTGCTA
>ERZ791843.282-NODE-282-length-41301-cov-5.69192_pt1 | contig 41301 bp, 37 predicted proteins | sample MGYA00510290_ERZ791843 | MGnify/ENA primary metagenome ERZ791843 (study PRJEB30046, sample SAMN00715254) | human gut metagenome | study: EMG produced TPA metagenomics assembly of the A metagenome-wide association study of gut microbiota in type 2... | reverse complement strand
TCGGGCGTTTGTATAGGCTTTTTTGAGAAACTCCGAACTTTCTTGCCATTTTGTAACCTGAAATGTGGTCTGTGCAACTGCAAACAGGGGTTTTTGCGGGTCAGAGGGGCCTTTCCATGCCTTCAACTCGGCCAGATCGGCAAAAACGAACACCTCTCCGCGGGTGTGGCCCACGATCCCCTGCACCTCCGGATGGGTCTTGTCGCCTGCCACCAGCAGCACCGCCCCCGCCTTTTCGGCCTCGGCGGCAATGCGCTGGATCTTCTGCACGAAGGGACAGGTGGCATCATGGTAGGTGATGCCGCGCGCATCCAGCTCGTCGTACACAGTGCGCGGCACGCCGTGACTGCGGATGACCACCTCGTACCCGGCGGGCACATCGGCGATGGCATCCGCCACAAGGGCACCTTTTTTCTGCATATCCTCCACAGCCTGCGGGTTATGGATCAGCGGGCCGAGGGTGGCCACCTTGCAGCCTTCGTTCAGCAGGCCATAGGTCAGGTCCACCGCCCGCTTGACACCAAAACAGAACCCCGCCGTTTTGGCAACTCGGATCTCCATCTTTTACGCCCCCATCTTTTCCCACGCATCCAGCAGGGCCTGCTTGTTGGCACGCAGCTTTTTGGTGTCGCGGCGGCTCTCCATGGCAAACTGCTCTGCAGGCATCGGTTCGCCGTAGATCACCCGTACTTTGCAGAACAGGTGCATTTTTCCATCCGGCGTATCGTACAGGATGCGGCAGGGCACTACGTCCACCCCGGCCCCCGCCGCAATGACGAACAGTCCGCTCTTGGGCGGCAGAAGCTTCCCGTCCTTTTCGCGGGTGCCCTCCGGGAAGATGAGCAGTGTCTTGCCGTTTCTGCACTTTTCTACGGTCTGCTCAATGGCAGCCATTTCATCCTTTGTGCCGCGCACGCACACCGCGCCGCAGCAGCGGAAGAACCATGTGAGCAGGGCGTTGATCTCGAACAGTTCCTTCTTGGCGAACACGATCATCCGCCTGCCCCACCGGGTGACCACGATGAACACCGGGTCGATGGCGGAAACATGGGTGGGCGCAAGGATGCAGCCCTTTGTCTGCACCTTTTTCAGGTTTTCGCGGCCCTCTACATGGATGCGGAAGCCGATATGCCACAAAAGCCACGCAAAGGGCACTAAGATGTAATATAATATCATTTTATTGTTTTATTCACTTTCTCCGCAATGATCTTCTTCATTGCAGCAAGGCTCTGTTCAAAATCCAGCTCCGAAGTGTCCAGCAGTACGGCATCGTCCGCCTGCTTCAGGGGTGCAGCGGCACGGTGGGTATCCTGATAGTCCCGCTGCTTCACGTCGGCCAGCACCTCTTCATAGGGAGTATCGATGCCCTTGGCCTGATACTCTTTCCACCTGCGTGTGGCGCGGGCTTCCGGCGTGGCAGTGAGGAAGATCTTCACCGTGGCATCCGGCAGCACCACCGTGCCGATATCGCGGCCATCCATCAGCACGTCCTGCTTTTTGGCCATATCCCGCTGCAGTTCCAGCAGAAAGGCGCGCACAGCCGGGTTTGCGCCCACGGCAGAGGCAGCCATACCTGCGGCCTCGGTGCGGATGGCGGTACTGACGTCCTCTTCCTTTAAATAAATGTGCTGCTCCCCCTCAATGGAGGCCAGCCGCAGCTCGATCTGGGGAAGCAGCGCGTTGACCGCTGCGTTGTCCTTGGGGTCCTTGCCCGCACGCAGGGCATACAGGCCGATGGCGCGGTACATGGCACCGGTATCCACATAGATATAGCCCATTTCAGCCGCCAGACGGCGTGCCAGCGTAGATTTGCCTGCACCTGCAGGCCCGTCGATCGCAACAGATACCATTTTATATCTTCTCCTTTTTAAGCGGAAAATTATTTTAAATATTTACAAATCTGGAAAATCTGCGGATTTTCCAGATTTGATTTTTCACAAGCGGGGCCGCAACGGCCAACTGAATCTGCTGCTCGTTCCCTTCGGGAACAGTTGCGCAGTGGTCTGTGAGACTATCCCGGCAACAACTCTTTTTGTGAAAACGTATTTTGAAAACGACCGCAGTCGTTTTCAAAATACAAATCAAAAAAATCTATTCCTATAAATATGCCCAGAGCAGCGCGGAGGGTATTTAAAATTGTTTTATCTGTAATTACAGATTATTTGCAAATGCCTGTGCGGTGCAGAAGGCGATCTGCAGATTGTAGCCGCCGGTATAGGCATCCACATCCAGCACTTCGCCTGAAAAGTAAAGGCCCATCGCCTTTTTGCTCTGCATGGTTTTGGGGTCCACCTCCCGCACGGACACACCGCCGCTGGTGATCACGGCATGGGCCAGATCGCCCCGGGCATCAATGGACACCCGCCAGTGCTTCATCAGCTGCACCAGCTCCCTCTTCTGCTCCCGGGTGATCTGGTTTGCCTTGGTAGCCGGGTCGATGCCCCAGCGCGCCACCATCACCGGCTGCATACTGGACGGCAAAAGCTTTACCAGCGCGCCCTGCGCCGCATGGTTTGCCAGCAGGGCAAAATCCCGCGTGATGCGGTCGTAAAGCTGCTCCTCGCTGAGAGCGGGCTTCAGGTCGATCTCCGCATGATACTTGTGTTTTTTCATGTCGCCCAGATGGCTGGATGCGCTCAAAGTCAGCGGGCCGCTGATGCCAAAATGAGTGAACAGCATTTCGCCCTGCTCGTCAAAAATGGCCTTGCTGTCCTCGAACAGGGTCAGGGTGACGTTTTTCAGCGCCAAGCCCATCATCTTTTTGCAGTCCGCGTCATGGCTCACAAGACTGACCAGACTGGGCACCGGCTCGATGAGGGTGTGCCCGGCCTGCTGGGCCAGTTTGTAGCCGTCGCCGGTAGAGCCGGTGGTGGGGTAGCTCACGCCGCCGGTGGCCACCAGCACGGCATCCGCCCGGTACTCCTGGCCGGAGGTGCCCCGCACACCGATGCACCGCAGGGCCGGGCCTGCCTTTTTCTTTTTGGGGTGGCGCGGGTTTTCCGGTGCGGCGGGAGCTGCTTCCGGCTCCGGTGTTACCTCTTCCAATAGCAGCTTTTTCGCGCCGTCATGCACGAGTTCAGCATCCTGCGCATAGCGCAAAAGAGCCTGCCGGATCTCTTCGGCCTTGTCCGATACCGGGAACACCCGGCGGCCGCGCTCCACCTTCAGCTCCACGCCAAGGCCCTCAAACAGTTCCATGGTCTTTGCCGGTGGAAAGGCCCCCAGCGACGAATACAGAAAGCGCGGGTTGGTGCGCACATGGCGCAGAAACTCCTCTGCCGGGCAGTCGTTGGTCACATTGCAGCGGCCCTTACCGGTGACAAGGATCTTCTGGCCGGGCTTGTCCATGTGTTCCAGCACCGTCACCTGATGCCCCTGCCGCACGGCGGCACCCGCCGCCATCAGTCCTGCCGCGCCTGCACCTACGATCAACACCTTCGCCATCCGTTTTCTCTCCCATCGCCTAATAATACGAGTATATCATACCAGAATCGACACACAAAAGCAATGTGTTGCCGTATTTCTACCAATTACAATAGTTGGGCAAGGATGCTGTTCTGCACGATGAGACCCGCCGGGGTCAGGGCAAGGGTACGGCCGTCAAAGCTTGCATAGCCTGCCCGGACGCAGTTTTGCACAAAGGCCAGCTGTGCGGTGGAAAATTCTTTCCCGTAAAGTTTTTTGTATGCATCCAGCGAAAGGCCTTTGCGCAGACGCAGCTGTAAAATAAGGTAGTCCTCTGCGCCGCAGCTGCCGTCCATCACCGGGGCGGCGGCATCGTTCAGGAAAGCGGCGGTGTCCGGCGGGTAGTAGAACCGTCTGCCGCCCATGCAGGAGTGCGCCGCCGGGCCAAGGCCCAGATAGTCGCCGCAGTCCCAGTAAATGAGGTTGTGTCTGCCCTCATAGCCGGGCTTTGCAAAGTTGGAGATCTCGTACTGTTTGTAGCCGTGGTGTTCCAGCTGTTCCACTGCATAAAGGTAAAAATCGGCGGCTTCATCGCCGGTGGGCAGGCCTTCGGGCGGATGTTTACCAAAGGCTGAATCCGGCTCGATCTTCAGCAGATATGCCGAAATATGGGTAGCCCCACCACCCTCGATCAGTTCCAGCGTTTCGTCAAACTCGGCTTCGGTGTAGTGCGGCAGTGCCAGCATGATGTCGCCGCTGATGTTCGTAAAGCCTGCGCGCCGGGCGGCGGCAAATGCAGCCCGCGCCTGCTTTGCCGTGTGCGGCCTGCCCAGTGTGCGCAGCTGGGTATCCCGGGCAGACTGCACCCCGAAAGAGATACGGTTCACACCCGCCTCCCGGAAGCCTGCAAGGCTTTCTTCCGTCACCGTCTCCGGGTTTGCTTCCAGTGTGATCTCGGCCCCTGGCATCGGCCGGGCTGCATCGATGAGCCGTTTTGCCTGCTCCGGGCGCAGCAGGCTGGGCGTGCCGCCGCCAAAATAAAGGGTGTCCGGCTGCAGAGGTGCTTCCGGCGCAAAGCGGGAAAGCTCCCGCAAAAGAGCATCCACATAAGCTTCCGGTACGCCGCGCTCACCGGGATGGGAATAGAAATCGCAGTATCTGCATTTGGAAAAACAGTAGGGTATGTGTAAATAAAGCCCAAGAGACATACAATATCACAGCCTTTTTCATGAAACGTTCATTTCTATGCAGTATACTATATTCCGTAGACCGGAGCAAGGAAAAAGTGTTCCGGCAGAAAGAGACTGGAGGAGTCCCATATGGATTACAATTACAATGGTTACGATCGAGGCTACACGGAGCCTGCCATGACCTCGGCTGACTATATGAACCGCACCTACCGCTGGATGGCGGCAGGCCTGCTCATCACCTTTGCAGCGGCGTTCGTTACAGCCGCTACCCCGCTGCTGTACGTTGTCAACTCGCTGTATCTGGTGTTCACCATCGCAGAGCTGGTGCTGGTGTATGTGCTCAGCTCCCGCGTGCAGAACATGTCGGTGGGCGGTGCAAGAGCTACCTTCTTTGCCTATGCATTGCTCAACGGCATGGTGCTGAGCTACTACTTCCTGGTATTTGATCTGGGCACTCTGGTGCTGGCCTTCCTTGCCACCTCGCTGTACTTCGGCCTGATGGCGGTCTACGGCACTACTACCCACAAGGATCTGTCCGGCTGGGGTCCCAAGCTGATGATGGGCCTGTTCGCGCTCATCATCACCGGCTTTGTGGGCATGCTGTTCGGCATGAGCTTCCTCACCACGGTGCTGTACAGCGCTGTCGGTCTGGTGGTGTTCATGCTGCTGACCGCCTACGACACCCAGAAGCTGAGCCAGATGTTCTCCTACTACGCCTATGACGGTGAGCTGGCCGAGAAGGCTTCCATCTACGGCGCACTGACGTTGTATCTGGACTTCATCAACATCTTCCTGTATGTTGTGCGCCTGCTGGGCATGAACAGCCGCCGCCGCAACTGATTTTTGATCCGCAAAGGCTCTCCCGAAAAGGGAGGGCCTTTTTATTTGGTAATATCATTTAGAATATTCTCCGCTTCGCTCTGGGTATCAACACAGAAGGCCACAGAGGGAAGATGCATTTTCCGGCTGCGGCCCCTCTCGTGAAAACGCAGAACCGGTCAGACCGCAGTCTGACCGGTTCTGCATCACTATAAATGCAATTCCGCTATTATGGCCAGAATGAAATGGAGGCCATTTTAAATCGTTCCGTGCATAAAACCTGCCCTGCTGTCCCACACTAAGCCCAGAAGCAATGCGTACACAATGCAGCAGATGGGAGTAACGACAATGGAGCAGATCAAAAAGTTTTTGCGCAGCAGGGGCTTTACACTGGCACTGCTGGCCTGTCTCGTCGCAGCCGCAGCGGCGGGCGTGTGGGCAGTGCGCACCGTGCGGGATGAACTGAAAAAGAGCTACGACGACCTGACGACCCCGCAGGAAGAACCTGCACCGGAGCCGCAGCTCACCCTTGACCCACAGGAGGACGATGTATGGCAACAGCCCGTGACCGACGCCGCAGAATCTTCGGCAAATGTACCCAAGCCCGCATCCTCTGCGTCCTCTTCTGGGGCGCAGTCTGGCTCTGGTTTGGTGCACGAACCCTCCGCACTGCAGGGCGCATCCTCGCCTGCCAGCAATTCAGCTGCGCCTGCCTCCACGCAGCCCGTCTCGGGCAGGGTCTTGAACGCCTACAGCGGCGATGAGCTGGTGTACAGCAGCACCCTTGGCGACTGGCGCACCCACAACGGTGTGGACTACGCCTGTGCGCAGGATGCACAGGTGTGTGCTCCCGCCGCCGGTAAGGTGACCGCCGTGGACACCGATAGCCGCTGGGGCAGTGTGGTGTGCATCGAGGACAGCGCCGGGCACCTGTGGCGGGTGTGCGGTACAGCCGACCCCACAGTGCAGACCGGCGATGAAGTGAGTGCGGGCCAGATACTTGGCCGTGCAGGCAGCATTCCCAACGAATGCGCCGAGGAGACGCATATCCATCTGGAAGTACTGCAGGGCGAGCAGTACCTTGACCCGGCAAAGCTGCTGAACTGATGCAGTTCGCCGTATCCCCTGCGTATTTTTCAGTAAAATATTCCAAGCAGCAAAAAATCGGAAAGGCCGTTCTGGTCTTTCCGATTTTTCATTCTATAGGATAGATGCAGGCTCAGGCATTTTCCAGCTCAACCACCGGCCAGCCCAGAAGGCGGATGGCTTCGCGGTCGTGGGTAGCCAGCAAGACAGGCTTTTCTCCGCAGCGCTCCCGCAGCAGCGCCGCAGCAGCGGCAAGGGTGTCCGGGTCCATGCCGGTAAAGGGTTCGTCTAACAGCAGCGTATCGCTGGCGGCCCACAAAGCCCGCAGCAGAGCCGTGCGGCGCTTCTGTCCGCCGGAAAGCCGTGCGGCAGGCAGGGCCAGTGCGGCAGCATCCATGCCAAACTGTTGAAAATCTTTTATGATTTGCTCTTTGTATTGTTCTGCACTGCCGGGCAATACCAGCGTCACGTTCTGCACAGCTGTCAGCTGCGGGCAGAGCCGGTCTTCCTGAAACACTGCTGCCACCCGGCCAACGCCCTGTACTATGCCAGAAGTGGGTTCTTCCAGCCCCATGAGGATGCGCAGCAATGTGGTCTTGCCCCAGCCGCTGGGTGCCCACAGCACCGCCGGGCCTTTCACCGTGAGGCAGAGATCCCGGAAAAGCGTTTTCTTCCCGAACTGTTTTGTCAGATGCTTGATGGTCAGCATTGCGGCACCTCCCCGGTCACGGCGCGGGTCACGCAGTCCAGAAGCAGCAGGAACAGCTTTTCAAACCCGGCGCTGAGCAGGATGATCATAAACGTCCATGCGAACAGCTCCCCGGTGGAAAGGGTGATCTTGGCCCGGTAGAGTGCATCGCCGATGCTGCCATTGGGCAGGCCGATCACCTCAGCGGCAACGCCGCTCTTCCAGCAGATGCCAAGGGCCACGCTGCATCCCTGCCGGAAAGCCGGCAGCACCGCAGGCAGCCACACCGCCCGCAGCCGTCGGCCCAGCGGAAGGCGAAACACCTTCGTCATCTCCAACAGCTGAGGGTCTGCGCTCCGGATGCCGGTGCGCACCGCGCCGTACAGCACCGGCAGCACCATCAGAAAGCTGATGAGCACCGAAAGCGATGCCCCCCGCACCCACACCAGCGCCAGAATGATAAAGCTTGCCACCGGCGTGGCCTTGACCAGCTGCAGCACCGGTGCCAGCAGCACCTCTGCCGCGTGCCACGCCTGTGCGGCCACAGCCAGCACGATGCTTACGGCCACGCCCAGCCCAAAACCCAGCAGGATGCGTCCGGAGCTGAAGCCCACCCGCTGCCAGAATTCTGCCTGCGGCAAAAGCTGCAAAAGAGTGCGCACCGCCTGCACCGGCGAAACAAGGAACACCTCCTGTCCCACCGCCATGGCGGCGCACTGCCACACCGCCAGCCAGAAGGCCGCAGCGCCCAGCCGCTGAAAAAATTGTTTATGTTGCTTCATAAACTTACCTGCTCCTGATTACAAATAAATGCAGGACGGCAAGGTGTTTCGCCAGCGAATGATCCGAGGATAGGACCCTGTTGCCATAAGGCAACAGGGCGGGAGCTGGAAGCCCCGAATTTCGCGGAGAAAGCGTCCTGACGGCCTGCCCAGTTCTACATTATATATTATAATACCATATCTCTTTCCAAACGCCAATGACCCATGCATCATGATGCATAAGAGCTTATCATGCCTGTCATTACTTTTCTTCATGTTTTTCTTTCTTGACATGAAATACATAAAACGATAAACTAAACTGTATGAATCTCTGTCATCTTTGATGCAGGAAAGAAATGAGGTGTCTGTCCTATGCAGAAGCTCTCCGGCAAAAACCTGCTTTTGGTCAGCTTTACGCTATTTTCCATGTTTTTTGGTGCAGGCAATCTGATCTTCCCGCCGCATCTGGGCGCGCAGGCGGGCGTGAACCTCTGGCCTGCCTTTGCGGGCCTTGCCGTCAGCGCCGTCGGCCTGCCCATTGCGGGCGTGGTGGCTGTGGCACGGGCAGGCGGTCTGGATAAGCTTGCCGGCCGGGTGCATCCGGTGTTCGCCATGGTGTTCACCATTCTGGTGTATCTTTCCATCGGGCCCTGCCTTGCCATCCCCCGCACCGCCAGTACCTCCTTCCAGATGCTGGTGCCGCTGATAGGCGGCGGTACCGGGCTGCAGCTGGCCTACTCGGTGCTGTTTTTTGCAGCGGCCTTTCTGGTGGCGCTGCGGCCGGAAAAGCTTACCGACTGGCTGGGCCGCATCCTCTGCCCCTGCCTGATCGTGCTCATCGTGGTGCTGTTTGCCGGGTGTCTCATCCATCCGCTGGCGGCACACTACGACACACCCAGCGCAGAGTACGCAGCCCTGCCCGCTGTGCAGGGCATCCTGTACGGCTACCAGACCATGGACACGCTGGCCGGGCTGAATTTTGGCGCGGTCATCGCCCTGAACATCCGCGCCCGGGGTGTCACAGAAAGCCGTGCCGTGGAGGGCGGCACCATCCGGGCCGGTTTTATTGCAGGCGGGCTGCTGCTGGTGGTCTACGCCATGCTGGGCCACGCCGGGGCCGAGACCGGCACGGTGTATCCGGGGCTTGCCACCGGTGCCGAGGTGCTTACCGCTCTGGCGCAAACGCTGTTCGGCCGGGCGGGCCTTGTGCTTATTGCGGCCATTTTTGTGATCGCATGCTTCAACACCTGCGTGGGCCTGATCGCCTGCGTGGGTCAGTATTTTCATCAGCTGCTGCCCCGCATCCCCTACCCTGCCATCGCAGCTTTTTTTGCTGTGGCCAGTATGCTGGTATCGAACCTCGGCCTTGCTGCCATCATCCGGCTGTCCACTCCGGTGCTGAACGCCATTTATCCCGCAGCCATCGTGCTGATCCTGCTTTCCTTTATGCCGGGCCTTGAAAAGCACCGGGCGGTGTATCCGCTGTGCATGGGCCTGACCGCCCTGCAGAGCATCGCCGCTGCGCTGCCGCTGGGGGCAGTATCTGCCGCCGCCAACGCTCTGCCGCTGGGCAGCATGGGCTTTGGCTGGGTGCTGCCTGCAGCGGTGGGACTGGCAGCCGGACTGCTTTTAAACAAATCTGATCTGCAATAAAATAACCTGAAAGGCCCGGTTCCCATGTTACAGGGAGCCGGGCCTTTGCTATTTACTGCAGTTTTTTGCGTTTTTCGTAGTCGTTCAGGGCGGCAAGCGCTTCCTTTGCCATGGGCACCAAGGCTATCATGTTGAAAATGGTCATCAGGCCGATGCCCACATCGCCCAGATCCCACACCACCGTGTAGGCCTGCATACCGCCGATCACCAGCATGGCCAGCGCGATCAGCTTATACACGGTCTGGCTCCACCAGTTGTCGCCGCACAGATAGGCCACATTGCCGCGGGCATAGTACAAAACGCCCAGAAAGGTGGAAAAGCTGAACAGCGCCAGCGTGGCCGCAATGAACACGACACCAAAGCCGCCCAGATGGTACTGCAGGGCAGTCTGCAAAAGGTCCATGCCCGCAAGTCCTTCCGTGATCTCCTGCGGCACCAGCAGCATCAAAAAAGCCGTGCAGCTGCAGATCACCACCGTATCGATCAGCACGCCCAGTGCCTGCACAAAGCCCATCTTGACCGGGTCGTCGCACTCTGCGGCGGCAGCTGCACAGGGTGCCGAACCGCTGCCCGCTTCGTTGGAGAACAGGCCGCGCTTGACACCGTTCATCAGCACAGCACCAAAGCCGCCAGCCACGGCCTGCCGCAGACCGAACGCTTCCGCAAAGATGCGCCCGAACACCGCCGGGAGCTTGGGCAGGTTGAACAGCACGATGCCCACGGTGATGACAAAATAGCACACCGCCATGATGGGCACCATCACGTCCAGACTTTTCACGGTGGCATTCTTGCGCAGCACGATCACCGCCGCAATGGCCGTGAGCACCAGTGTGGTAGTAAGCGGCGGAATATGGAACGCATTTTCAAACGCAGAACTGACCGAGTTGGAGATCACCTGACTGATGCCGCACCAGCAGATGAGGCCAGACGCCGCAAACAGTGCCGCTACCACAGAGCGTTTGAGCTTTTTGCCGCGCCTGCGCTCCGCCAGCACATGCAGATAGTAGGCCGGGCCGCCGCGCCAGCCGCCGTACAGCGGGTCGGGCTGGCGGTATTTCTGGGCAAGGGTGGATTCGATAAAGGAGGTGGACGCACCCAGAATGGCAGTGACCCACATCCAGAACACCGCACCGGCACCGCCTGCAGAAACAGCGGCCACCACGCCCACCAGATTGCCCATGCCCACGCGGGTGGCGGTGGAAATGACCAGCGTCTGGAAGGAGGAAAGGCCGTCCCTGCCTTGCTTTTTCTCGCACACGGCGGCGATCATGTCCCGGAACAGCCGCACCGGCAAAAGACGGGTGCGGCAGGTGAACCAGATGCCCGCCGTGAACAGCAGCACCACCATGAAGGAAATGCCGATGCCGCCGCCCAGCGGGATGGTGAACAGGTCGCCCCACAGCAGGCGATAGACGGATTCGATAAGATTTACCAGCAAGGCAGATTCCTCCTGTAGATCAATGGAATGAAGACGATAACTTCATTATAGTACAGTACAGAAGAATTGTAAATTCTAAAAAATTGATAGAAATAATCGATAATAAAAAAGCCGCCCGGCGGTCATACCGGGCGGCGGAGGAAGATGCGCGCTGCTGCGCGCAAAACAGAAGATTTTTACAGAATGTCGATGTACTCACCGGCCAGCGCCTTGTTCATGCTGCGCACGGCACAGAACTTGCCGCACATGCTGCAGGTGTCGCTGTGGTCGTCCTCCGGCAGGCGGGCATCGCGGATGGCCTTTGCGGTCTCCGGGTCCAGTGCGCAGGCGAACTGTGCATCCCAGTCCAGCACACGGCGGGCATCGCCCATCTTATCGTCGATGTCCCGGGCGTGGGGGATGCCCTTGGCGATATCGGCGGCGTGGGCAGCGATCTTGGAGGCCACGATGCCCTGCTTCACATCGTCCACATTGGGCAGAGCCAGATGCTCGGCGGGGGTCACATAGCACAGGAAAGCTGCACCGCTGGCGGCTGCCACAGCGCCGCCGATGGCAGCGGTGATGTGGTCGTAGCCGGGAGCGATATCGGTGACGAGGGGTCCCAGCACATAGAAGGGTGCGCCCATGCAGATGCTCTTCTGCACCTCCATGTTGGCAGCCACCTGATTCAGGGGCACATGGCCGGGGCCTTCCACCATCACCTGCACGTTGTGTGCCCATGCGCGCTTGGTCAACTCGCCCAGACGCACCAGCTCCTCGATCTGGCACACATCGGTGGCGTCAGCCAAACAGCCGGGACGGCAGGCATCGCCCAGCGAGATGGTCACATCGTGCTCGGCGCAGATCTCGCAGATCTCGTCAAAGTGCTCGTAGAAGGGGTTCTCGTTGCCGGTCATGCTCATCCATGCAAACACCAGAGAGCCACCGCGGCTGACAATGTTCATCTTGCGCTTGTGCTTGCGGATCTGCTCGATGGTCTTGCGGGTGATGCCGCAGTGCAGGGTGACAAAGTCCACACCGTCCTCTGCATGCAGGCGCACCACATCGATGAAGTCCTGTGCGGTCAGTTCAGCCAGATCGCGCTGGTAGTGGATGACCGAATCGTACACCGGCACGGTGCCGATCATCACCGGGCACTCGTGGGTCAGCTTCTGGCGGAAGGGCTGGGTGTTGCCGTGGCTGGACAGGTCCATAATGGCTTCGGCACCCATGTTGACGGCGCTCATCACCTTCTGCATTTCCACATTGTAGTCCTTGCAGTCGCGGGAGACGCCAAGGTTCACGTTGATCTTGGTGCGCAGCATGGAGCCGACACCCTCGGGGTTCAGGCACTCGTGGTGCTTGTTGGCCGGAATGGCTACCTTGCCCTCGGCCACCCACTGGCGGATCTCCTCGGTGGTGCGGTATTCTTTTTTAGCCACGATCTCCATCTGCGGCGTGATGATGCCCTTGCGGGCAGCATCCATCTGAGTGGTATAAGTCTGCATACGCTCTGTTCCTCCAAATGACAGTTTATCTCTGAACAGCAGGGTGCTGGTCATACAAGGGTAGGGAAAGGCAGCCGTCATTCAGAAAAAACAGAACGTTCTGGATGCCGGCACCTGCGCAAAATACGCTTTTCATGTTGGTTTTCTCCATGAATTTTATAACGCGGCCCAAGGTGGTGTCCCCGATTTGCCGCGGGATCGGTCAGATGATCTGCTCCGACAGGGCTTTCAACTCTTTGCACTCGGTCTCGATGTCGTCTGCTGCAAAGATGGCGCTCACAAGGGCCACGCCATCCACACCGGTGCCCTTGAGCTGCAGGATGTTCTCCTTGTGGATGCCGCCAATGGCCACCACCGGGATGTCCACGGCATCACAGATGGCCTTCAGGGTCTCGTGGGGCAGAACATCCACATCGGTCTTGGTGTGGGTGGCAAAGGCTGCGCCCACGCCAAGGCAGTCTGCGCCGTGCTTGACGGCTTCCCGTGCTTCCTCCACACTGTGGACGGAAACGCCGATCATCATTCCCTCGCCCACACGGGCGCGCACCTGCGCTGCGGCCATATCCTCCTGCCCCACATGCACGCCCTCGGCGTGGCAGCGGATGGCAATGTCCACATTGTCGTTCACAAAGAACGGCACGCCGTAGCGCTGGCACAGAGCATGGATCTCCACAGCCTCTTTCAGAAAAGCTTCGTCGTCCAGCTCTTTTTCACGCAGCTGCACACAGGTGACACCGCCCTTCAGGGCGCTCTCCACCTGTTCATAGAGGGTCTGCTTTCCCACCCATGCGCGGTCGGTGACGGCATACAGAAGCATGTTCTGCTTATCGCACTTCATAGTTTGCTCCTTCTTCCAGCTGTTCCGGGGTCATATTGTAAATGGCATCGATGATATAATTGCGGTAGGTGGAGTTGCCGTCCAGCGGGGTCAGGCGCTTGTGGGCGGTCTCGCCTGCAAGGCCCATGGCGCACACTGCAGCTGCAGCGGCTTCCAGCGGATGGCCGGGGTTGGCGGTAACGAACGCCGCCGTCAGGGCCGAAAGCTGGCAGCCCGTACCGGTGATGCTGCTCATCATGGCATTGCCGTTGCGGATGACATAGGCTTTTTCGGCATCGGCCACGATGTCGATGGCACCGGTAATGGCAATAACGGCACCCGTCTGGGCTGCAAAGGCCTTGGCAAAGGCCACGGCAGAATCCAGATTGGCCTCAGTAACTTTATCGGCCACATCGGCATCCACGCCCTTGGTGGTTCCCGCGCCGGAGGCCAGCGTTTTGATCTCCGAGATGTTGCCGCGGATCACGGTGAACTTTACGTCCCGGAGCAGGCGGAAAGCCGTGTCGGTGCGCAGGCGGGATGCACCCGCACCCACCGGGTCCAGCACCACAGGATGGCCCAGCTGGTTTGCCTTTTTGCCCGCCAGCAGCATGCTGGTGATGGTGCGGCTGTTCAGGGTGCCGATGTTGATGTTCAGACCGCCGCAGATGGTGGTGATGTCCTCCACCTCGGCGGCATCGTCGGCCATGATGGGCGAAGCACCGCAGGCCAGCACCATGTTGGCGCAGTCGTTCACGGTGACGTAGTTGGTAATGTTATGGATGAGCGGGCAGGTGCGGCGGACATTTTCAAACTCTGTTTTAAACATTTGCACGCACCTTCGTTAAGAAAGGCTCTTCTGCATGCTGTGCAGAGCGCCGGAGCGCTGCAGGCTGTACACCAGCACGCCCGCAATGATGGAGCCCACTGCAGTGGAGATGAGGAACGGCACGATGTAGGCATAGAACGCGATGTCGCCGGCGCTCTTGCCCATGAGGAAGATGGCCACCGGGTAAGCGCACAGGCCGCCCAGAATGCTGGTGCCGAACACCTCGCCCACCATGGTGGCAAGGATGTTTTTGGTCTTATGGTACACAAGGCCGCACAGCAGTGCGCCGAACATGCTGCCGGGGAAGGCCATCAGGCTGCCCAGACCCAGCAGATTGCGCAGCAGCGAGGCCACAAAGGCCACGCCCACGCCCCACCACGGACCAAGCAGCACCGCGCAGGTCACATTGACCATGTGCTGGATGGGTGCACATTTGCTGCCGAACATGGGGAAGCTGAATACGCTGCCCACCACGCACAGAGCGCACAGCATGCCGGCCAGCGCCAGCTTTTTCACAGAGAGTTTTTTCATAAGGTAAGGCTCCTTTCCAAACCTGCGGAAGCAGCAAAAACCATACAGCGCCTCCGCAAACAGCCCGCACCCGGTGCCAGACCCGGCGCAGGAACTATAAGAAGCGGTCGAGACTTTCTGGTCTCCTCTCACGCCGGAACACGGCTTCCCATCGCTGACGGTCACAAAGCTCAGGGCGCTCCCCCTCAGCCCGCTGCGGCACTTCCGCAGAAAAGTACAAGGCATCCTCCTTAATGGTAATAGGTGCACAACAAAAAAACAGGAGACACCTTCCGCGGTGCCTCCTGCAAAAAATCATCCATTCTGACTTCCTACGGCGGCATTATCCGCATCAGGTAAAAGGGTCGAAGTTTGGGTACTTCCTCTCAGCCTGCTTTACAAGCTCCCCTGTATTTGATTGTGACTGTATTTTACACCCTTTGCGCACAAATTGCAAGAGGGGGCAAAGGCGCGCACAGCGGTGCAAAACGGTTTTCACGCAGTTTTTGGGGAGTTTCACGCAGGTTTTATTGAAAAAGAAGGTGAAATATGGTATTTTCAAGGCGGACGCATACCCCCCACCCGTAAGCAAAAAGGAGGAATTCCGTATGAAGCAGACGACTTTTGCGCAAAGGCTGACCGCGGCCCTTGTGGCGCTGTGCATGGTGCTGAGCGTGTGCGCACCGGCACTGGCGGCAGATGACCGCGTTATCTGGATTCAGAAAAACGGTGGAACGGTGGAGCCGCTGAATGCAGGCAATATTGGGACAAAACTGCCCGGATGCAGATATGCATACGATGGCACCACTGTGACCATCACAATGGCGGCGAGTCAGGGAGAGGTAATGGAAGGCGTGACGCTTGCAGGCGGACCCAGCACGGATATTGTTCTGGTCTGCACCAATAATACACGAATGGACGGTGGCCTGGGCCTTACCATTACGGGTATGCGCAATGTTACGATCAAGACAGAGGATGCCTCAAAAGAGTATACGGGAGCCTTTTATGGTGCATTGAAAGTTACAGACTGCCACGGAAATGTGACCGTCACCAATCCGCACGGTGCGGCAGTCGTTTACTCTCTGGATGTGGACAACACAGCAGGTACAGGCAATGTGACGATCACGGGAAGCAGAGCAGACGGACCGATCTGTGCCGTTGCAGGAAACTTTGGAAACAAGGTCAACATTGCAAGCAACGGTGATGTGAAAATTGAAAACATCGTTTCTGGAATGTTTGGGGCGCAGCTCAGATATCAGGCGGTTGACGGCGAACTGACTGTGACCAACAGTAAAAGTGTAACTACTACGGGTGGAGCAAGCAAAGTTGATATCACGAGCACAGGCGCTGTTGAAATCAAAAGTAACGACACAAAAAACGTGGTGGGCAATGGCTTGTCTGTGAATGCCGGTGATGCCGTCACCGTGACGGGCGGCGGTGCGGACGACGCTGCTGCTGCGATCAAAGGCGATGCCAACATTACAGCAGTCGGCGGTGTGAATGTGAGCAATTTCTACGGCATTGCGGTTGATGGCAATCTGACCATCGACAGCAGCACCGGTGTGACCGTTGTTGGCAATACACGGCGGAATGCCATCCGCTTTGGAGCCAACATTACCAGCAGCGGCGCAGTGAACATCAGCAACAGCCGTGGCATTGCCGTGGGCGGCAAGCTGACCGTGAAGAACGCCAGCGGTACCGGCGATGTTACGGTGACCGGAACCGGCAATGCCACACTTAACAATGGCGCTGATATCACCAGCAGGGGTGCCGTAAGCATTACCAACACCGGCAGCGGCCTTGCTGTGTCCGGCGATCTGACCGTACATGACAGCGGCAGCGTGAAGGTGAGCGGAGGCAATGCCAGTGCACCTGCCGTTGACGGCAATATTACCCTGACCAGCTCCGACAAAATGGAGCTGAGCAACCCGAAGGGACAGGTGACCAGTAAAAAACTCACGGTGAAAAACAGCACCGGTGAGGTGAGCGTTACCGGCAATAAGAGCGATGGTTCCGCCCTTGTGCAGGGTGGTGCAAGCATTGGCACCACCGGAACCGTTACCATTACCAACAGCAGCGGCCCGGCGATTTTCGGCGGGCTGAATGTAGAACAGAGCGGCGGCATTACCGTGACGGGAAGCCGGGCTTCCGAGCCGATCATTACCGGCAATTCTACCATTAAAAATACCAATAAGGTAGAGATCATCAATAATGAAATCAGCGGCAAGACGGCACAGAACATCACCTATACGCCGCCAGCGGGCAAGGGCTATTTCTACCAGACCACACAGAATGGTAGCAAGCTCCATACCCGCAGCGCCATCAGCAGCACAACGCCGTATCTGTGCATCGAACCCGACACCCTTTACACCCTCCTTACCCAGCCGGAAGGCGTCACCGCCAAGACAAATGGCATCAGCGATACCAGCTTCTATGCCGGTGAAATGGTGACCGTTACGGCCCCGGCGGACACGGATACAAAGAAGTTCGAGAAGTGGACGTTCAGCGGCAAAACTCCGTCTGATCTGTCGGGCCATTGGGAGACCAAAAATCCCCTTACCTTTACCATGCCCGAAGGCAACGTGACCCTGACCGCTGATTACAAGCAGCTGTACAACCTCACCGTGACCGGCGGCACCATCGTGGACGGAAACGGCGACACCGGCAACTATCTGCCGGGCACCGAGGTGACCGTTGTGTTTACCGAGAGCGGTGATATCACTAAACAGTTCGAGAAGTGGACGTATACCGGCACTGCACCCGCAAAGCCGGATGGCGGCTGGACAGCGGCAAACGATAGCACCAGCAAAACCTTTACCTTTAAAATGCCCGCAGGCAATGTGACCCTGACCGCTGATTACATGCAGCTGTACAACCTCACCGTGAAGGGCGGCACCATCGTGAACGGTGCAACCACCGGCATATCCCAAATGATCGTGAAGCCGGGCCAGCTGGTCACCGTTGCGTTTACCGGGAGCACGGGTATCGAGGATCAGTTCGAGAAGTGGACGCTCAGCGGCACGAAACCCACAGACCTGCCCAATGATTGGCAGAGCAAGCCGAGCTTTAGCTTTACCATGCCTGCAGGCAACGTGACGCTGAAAGCCGAGTACAAAACGGTTTACAATGTGTCGGTGGCTGATAGCCGCGGCACGGTTCTCGTAAACAACAAGGAGCGCAGCCGGGCGCTGGAAGGTGAAACCGTCACGGTGAAAACGTCGGACACCTTCTTCAATGCGTACCATCAGTTCAACGGCTGGTCGCTTTCTGACGACAGTGCCCAGATGGTGGAGCCGTCTGAGAACTGGCAGACCAGCAAAGAATTCACCTTTACCATGCCCGCAGGCAATGTGACCCTGAAAGCTGATTACAAGCAGCTGTACGACCTTGCCGTGACCGGCGGCACCATCGTGGACGAGAGCGGCGACACCGGCGAAACCACCGGCATCTATCTGCCGGGCACCGAGGTGACCATTCAGTTTACTGAGAGCGATGATATCACTAAACAGTTCAAGCAGTGGAAGTCTACAGATACCGAACCCGAAGCGCCGGATGGCGGCTGGACAGAGGAAAACAATAGCGCCAGCAAAACCTTTACCTTTAAAATGCCCGCAGGCGACGTGACGCTGGAAGCAGTGTATCGGGAGACATACCATCTATCTGAATATACGAATAAGGCCGAGTTCTTTGTGAACGATCAGCAGGTCCATCAGGCACCGGCAGGCGTCCGCGTTACCGTAAAGCTTGTGGATGGCTTCATCAACGACCACCGCGAATTTGATCAGTGGCTGCCTGCCGGCGGCACGGCTCTTGTAGCCCCGGAGGAAGGCTGGGCGCACAAGCCGAGCTTCAGCTTCATCATGCCGGAAGGCAGTGTGCTCCTGCAAGTACACACTACGTTCCTGTACGATGTCAACGTCACACACGGCACCATCGTGGACGAAACCGGCGACACCGGCACATCCCAAAAGATCGTGAAGCCGGGCCAGCTGGTCACCGTCCGGGCCGAAAGCACGGAGAAGAACCCCTTCCTGCTGTGGAAATCCACCAGCGAAGCACCCGAAGCGCCGGAGGGCGGCTGGCCGGAAGGCGACTGGCAGACCAGCCCGGAGTTCACCTTTAAAATGCCTAACGGCAATGTGACGCTGGACGCACAGCTGGACCAGCTGTACAAGGTATCCATCAACGACAGTCTGGGCAGTGTGACCATCAACGGCGAACCACGCAGCAGCCTTTGGGTCAAGGAAGGCGAGACGGTGACAGTGGCTACCACCCTGAAAGACGGCTACTGGATGGAGTTTGAGAAGTGGAACTCCACCGGCACTGCACCCGAAGAGCCGGAGGGCGGCTGGACAGAGACAAACAAAAGCACCAGCACAACCTTTACCTTTAAAATGCCCAATGGCCCGGTGGAACTGGTCGCTCAGTGGTCGGCCAGCCCGGTGGCCCGGCCTGACCCGGACGAACCTCTTGATGAAGACTTCGGCGTGGAACCTGCACCCATGGATACCACAGGCGGTACCATTGCCGCCGTGGCCGTTGGCGGTGCAGCCATCTGGGGCGGCTACGAGATCGCCACCCGCGTGATCCTGCACAGCCTCCTGCCCGAGGGTACAGTCATCCCGGCAAGCCGCGGCCAACTGGCTCTGCTGGTGTGGAACACCGCAGGCAGGCCCGAACCCGCAGGCGCACCCGCCTTTGCGGATGTGACCGACCCTGATATGGCCAAGGCCGCACAGTGGTGCACCGAGCAGGGCACCATGGCTGCCAAGGGCGACCGCTTTGAGCCCGAAGGCTGGACCCCGAAGTTCAAGGTGATCGAAGTGTGGAACAAGACGTTCCGCGCAGCCTGATGCCGGCAGTGTGGATGCCGTGCTCGGTTCGGACCTTTTCCGTGAAAATGGGGCTGTTGCAAAATAGCTCTCTGAAAAAATCATGAACAAAACCCGGAACCTTTTCTCGGCCAAAACGGCTCAAAAAGGGTTCCGGTTTTTTGATGTTATGCTGTTTCCGCCTTATCCGTTCCACCCTCTGGCAGAGGGGTCCAGCATTTCGGCGGCAGAGTAAATGAGGGCGTTGCAGATGGCTGCAGCCACATTGCTGCCGCCCTTGCGGCCCATGGCAGCGATGGCAGGCACGCCGTATCGCTCGCAGGCGGCAAACAGCACTTCCTTGCTTTCCACCACATTCACAAACCCCACCGGCACGCCAATGACCAGCGCAGGCCGCAGACCGGCTTCCATTTCCTCCGCAATGGTCAAAAGGGCCGTGGGCGCATTGCCAATGGCCAGAATGGCCCCCGGGTGCTCCCGGGCAGCGCGGTGCATGGCGGCAACGGCACGGGTGGTGCCCGCCTGCTTTGCGGCTTCGGCCACAGCGGGGTCTGCCATGTAGCAGATGGCTTCACCGTTCAGTTTTTTCAGGCCCGGCTTTGTGATGCCCGCCAGCGCCATATTGGTGTCGGTAACGATGAAAGCACCCGCGTGCAGGGCCTTGACTGCGGCTTCCACCGCGCCGGGTGTAAAGCGCAGATTTTTGGCATAGTCGAAATCCGCGGTGGTGTGGATGACCCGCTTGACCACCGCAGCCGTCTCCGGCGGCGGGGTCAGGCCCAGCTCGTCCAGTTCCCTTGTGATAATGGAGATGCTCGTCCGTTCAATGTCGGCGGGCAGATGATGCTGCGGTGTCATGTGTTGTCTCCTTTTTGCATTCCCATGGCGGCATAGATAGCGGGCATATCCAGTGCCGCGCGCACACCATCGGCAAGCAGATCAAACTGCTGCTGACGGTACTGCTCCATGGGGATAAGCTCGGCCCCTGCCGGATTGATGCCCTTCCGTTTGCACAAAAATGCGGTCAGTTTTTCGGTCAGTTCGCCGGTGTCGAACAGGCCGTGCAGGTAGGTACCGAATACACCGTCCTGCACACAGCCCTCCGGCGTGCCGTCTGCAAGGATGCAGAACGCACTGCCCTGCACCTCGGTGCGGCCTGCGTGGATCTCGTAGCCCGTCAGCTTTGCGCCTGCAAAGGGTTCTGTGGTCACACAGGCTGCGGTCTGGGTCAGGTGCTTTTCGGTGCCGAACACCGTCGTGGTGGGCAGCAGGCCAAGGCCCCGCAGGGTGCAGGGGGTGCCGCTCTCCTCCCCTGCCGGGTCGCAGAGCTGTTCGCCCAGCATCTGATAGCCGCCGCACACGCCCAGCACCGGCGTACCGGCTGCCGAAAGCCTGAGCACCGCCGCTTCCAGCCCGCTTTCCCGCAGCCAGCGCAGGTCGTCCATGGTGTTCTTGGTTCCGGGCAGGATGACGAGATCCGGTGCACCCAGCTGGCGGGTGCGCTGCACATACCGCACGCCCAGCAGCGGGTGCTGTTCCAGCGGGATAAAGTCGGTGAAGTTGGACACATGCGGCAGGCGCAGGATGGCGATATCCAGCGGTTTGACGGCACTTTTTGCTTCCAGACGATCCGAGAGAGAATCCTCGTCCTCGATCTCCACCCGCAGATACGGCACCACACCCACTACGGGCAGCTGCGTTTTTTCTTCCAGCATGGCAAGGCCGGGCCGCAGGATCTCCACATCGCCCCGGAACTTGTTGATGATGAGCCCCCTGATGCGGGCACGCTCGTCGGCTTCCAGCAGCTCCACAGTGCCGTACAGCTGGGCGAATACGCCGCCCCGGTCGATATCGCCCGCCAGCAGCACCGGCGCATCCACCAGCTTTGCAAGGCCCATGTTCACGATATCGTCGGCTTTCAGGTTGATCTCTGCCGGGCTGCCCGCGCCTTCGATCACGATGATGTCGTTCTCGGCGGCAAGGCTGTTGTAGGCTTCCAGAATGTCCGGGATAAGGCTGCGCTTCATTTTAAAGTAGGCGGCGGCAGGCATCTGGCCCCGGGCCTTGCCGTTCACGATCACCTGACTGCCCACATCGCTGCTGGGCTTGAGCAGGATGGGGTTCATGCGCACATCCGGCTCCACGCCTGCAGCCTGTGCCTGCACCACCTGAGCACGGCCCATCTCTGCACCGTTGCGGGTGACAAAGCTGTTCAGGGCCATGTTCTGGCTTTTGAAAGGGGCCACGCGGTAGCCGTCCTGCGCAAAGATGCGGCACAGCGCCGCGCACAGCAGGCTTTTGCCCGCACCGCTCATGGTGCCCTGCACCATAATGCATTTTGCCTTGCTCATTGCGCCACCTCCGGCAGGGTTTCGGCCAGCAGTGCAAGCAGCTGCCGGTTCTCGTTTTCTGTGCGCACGGCGGTGCGGTACCAGCTGGCATGAAGGCCCGGATAATTGCCGCAGCTGCGCAGTACCGCACCCTTGCGGCGCAGCGCTTCGCCCAGCGCTTCCGGCGCGCGGAACAGCAGATAGTTAGCCCGGCCCTCGATCACCCGCAGGCCCAACGCCCGCAGGCCGTCTGCCAGCACAGGCCGCTGTGCTTCGATCAATGCACGCACCTTCGCCACATATTCCGTCTCGTCCAGCGCAGCGATGCCCGCCGCCTGTGCCAGACTGGAAACCGCCCACGGCTGGCCCGCTGCCCGCATCCAGGCAAGCAGCTCTGTATCAGAGCACAGGCAATAGCCCAGACGCACGCCTGCCATGCCGTAAAGCTTGGTGAAGGCTTTTAAAACAATCAGTTTTTTGCTGTTTTTCAGCAGATGCTTTGCCGAAAGGCCTTCGCCCTCCGGCAGAAAATCCAGAAAGCATTCGTCCACGGCCAGCACCGCACCCACGGCTTCGCATCTGCGCAGCAGCGCTTCCACAAGGGCAGGCTCTGCCAGCTGGCCGGTGGGGTTGTTGGGCTGGCAGAGGAACACCATATTTGTACCCGGGTGCACCGCGTTCAGGAGATCTTTCGTCACCGCAAAATCGTTTTCTTCCCGCAAAAAATGCCGTTCCACCGTGCAGCCTGCCGTTTCAAGGGCGGTGGCATACTCGGCAAAGGTGGGGGCCGTTACCAGTGCAGTGCGGGGCTTTGCAGCCAGCGCCAGCCGGAAGATGAGGTCTGCCGCGCCGTTGCCGCACAGCAGCCATTCGGCGGGCACTCCCTCAGCCACCGCCAGTTTTTCACGCAGGGCCCGGCACAGCGGGTCGGGGTAGCGGTCGGCCGTGGCAAGCGCTGCCGTAATGGCCTTTGCCACCCCTTCCGGCAGGCCCAGCGGACTGACATTGGCCGAAAAATCCAGCGGGTCGCGGCCAAACTCGGCGCGATAGCCCGCCCAGTCGCCGCCATGGGTCAATTGTTTCATGCAAGGAACCCCCGTATTGCTGCACCCCATGCCAGCGCAAAGCCGCTTGCCACATACATCATGCGGTTGGCGCGCAGGATGTCCTGCGGCTCAATGGGGCGCAGGGCATCACCGATGGTGGGCTTGGGGTAATATTCGCCAAAATAGTAAGCCGGGCCGGCCAGCTGCACGCCCAGTGCACCGGCGCAGGCGCTTTCGGTCTGGGCGCTGTTGGGGCTGGCGTGGCAGTGCCGGTCCCGCCGCCAGATGCGCCATGCACCTTTGGCATCGTTTCCGGTAAAGGCCGCAGCGGCCACCCACAAAAGGGCGGCAATGCGGCTGGGGATGTAGTTTGCAAGGTCGTCCAGCTTCGCGGCTGCGCGGCCAAAGTAAAGATACTTCTCGTTTTTGTAGCCCAGCATGCTGTCCATGGTATTGATAGCCTTGTAGGTCAGCGCCAGCGGTGCCCCGCCGATGAGCATATACAGCAGCGGCGCAATGACGCCGTCGCTGGCATTTTCGGCCACCGTTTCCACCGCAGCTTTGGTCACACCCTCTGCGGTCAGGTTCTGGGTGTCGCGGCCCACGATGCGGCTCACGGCTTTGCGGGCGGCGGGCAGGTCGTTCCGGACCAGCTCGTTATACACATTTGTGCTCTCCTGCGCAAGGCCCCTTGCCGCCAGCGCCTGCCCGCACCAGAACATCTGCACCGCAAGGCCCAGCCACGGGCTGAGCTTTGCCGCCGCCAGACACACAAGGCTCGTGACCAGAAAGGTGCCCACCGGCAGGCAGAACGCCGTCACGGCACCGCCCAGCAGCTCGCCCTGCGGGGTGCCGGGCAGGCGGGCGCGCAGGAACTTTTCCAGCCGGGAGATGCATCTTCCCATAAGCACCACCGGGTGCGGCAGCCACGCCGGGTCGCCGAAGAGCGCGTCCAGCACAAAACCGCCGACAACTGCCTGAAGGATCATGCCCTGCTCTCCTTTGTGTACTGGACGGTCTTCACGAGATACAGCAGATGCTTTTCCGTCCAGTCCTTTGCATCCAGCACAAAGCCGCCCGCGTTGGGTCCGCACCATGCGTAATAGTCCCTGTGGGGGACGGCAAACCGCTCCATGGCGGCCATCTGGGTGCCGCCGTGGGCCAGAATGACCAGCCGTTCTTCGCCTGCGGCAAGGGCTTTATCGATCAGCTCTGCCACGGTGCGGCAGATGCGGTCTGAAAAATCCGTCTTGCGCTCTCCATCCGGGCAGGGGCTTTCGCAGTTGGCCTTCACCCATGCCTGATACTCGGGGTCCTTTTCCATCTCGATGAAATTGCGGCCCTCAAAGCTGCCAAAGCACATCTCTTTCAGGCCGTCCACCGGCACAAGCTTTGCCTCTGGGAACAGGATGCGCGCCGTCTGGCTGGTGCGCTGCAGGGTGGAAACATAGACCACATCGGGGTCAAAATCTGCCCGGCGCAGCTGGGCAGCGCCTTCGGGTGAGAGCGGGATGTCGCGCTGGCCCTGATAACGCTTCTGGGCGTTGTATTCCGTCTGGCCATGACGCAGAAGATAGATCAGCATTGATACAATTCTCCTTTCAAAACCGTTGGGATGCCGCAGAACATCTGCACCACGCACTCTGCCCGTGCGGCCAGCAGGCAGGCAAGCCTGCCCGCCGCCTCGCGGTCTGCGCGCTGTTTGACATCCATCGGCACAACACCGCCGCCTATCTCGGTGGCGATGAGGATATCGTATTCATGGGCAAGCTTGTCTGCCAAGGCAGGCAGGTCGGCGGCATCGCCAGCCAATACCTGCACGTCCGAAAGACGCTTGCCGGGAAGTGTTTGCGCAAAGGTGCGCTTGCCGCTGTAGAGCGGCCCGGTAATAAAGATCATAGCAGCCCTCCCCACTGGCAGGCACACAGCGCCGCCAGCATCCAGAGCTCGGCCTTTTGCAAAAACCACCCGGCAAGGTCGCCGGTGATGCCGCCGAACTGCTTCCGGCTCACGGCATGGTAGCGCCAGAGCACCGCCAGCGCTGCCAGCACCAGCGCCCAGCCGCCCAGCGCCGCCATGCCCACGCACAGCACTGCGGCCAGCACCGCCAGCACCCGGCGCACCACAGTTTTGTCTGCTGCAGTGGCAAAGGTGTGTGCAAGACCGGTGTTTTTGGCCATGGGGAACGATGCCACCGCAAGGCCCGAAAGCGCCCGTTCCAGCACCAGTGCCAGAACCCACAGCACACCCACGCGGGGTGTAAAACTCACACAGGTGCACAGGGCAAAATAGGCCAGGAAATAGCTGCACAGCCGGATGACCGCAAAGGCACCGCAGTGGGGGTCTTTTAATATTTCCAGCTTCTTTTCTCGGTCGCCGTAGCTGGAAAGGGCATCGCAGGTGTCGGCATAGCCGTCCAGATGGATGCCGCCGGTGATCCATACCGGGATCAGCGCAAAGCCCGCCGCCTTGGCAAGGCCCGGCAGGGGCAGCGCGCCACACACACACCACGCCGCACCAATAACGACACCAATGAGCGGGAAGGCGCACATGGCGTAGCGCATATTTTTTTCGTTCCATTCGAACTGCGGCACCGGGATGGCCGAAAACATGGCAACGGCCACCGCTATGGTCTGCAAAACGATCATTTTTCCACTCCTTTATAGTACACGGGGATGCCGCATACCACCCGCACCACCGCATCTGCCCGGGCGGCAAAGGCATTGTTCACCTGCGCCAGTGCCAGCAGATAGCGGCCTGTGTCACCGGCATAGTCGGCCCCGCCGCTGAACACCTCGTTGGAAACAACGATGAGGTTTTCGCACTGGGCTGCAAGGCTTTCCAGCCCGTGCAGGATGGCTTTGGCCGCGTTTTCCCCTGCTCCCGCCGGGTCGTACAGCTCGTTGGCGGCAAGGTTGCCAAGGTCTTCCAGCAAGGCGGTGCCCCGCGCAGGCAGGCGCACATTGTCCAGATGCAAGGGACACTCCACCGTCACAAACTGCTTTGCGGCCCGCATTTTGCGGTGCTTTTCCACCCGGGCGGCACACTCGGCATCCCACACCTGCATGGTGGCAAGATAGTAGCGTGGGCCGGTGGTCCTGAGCACAAGGCTCTCGGCGTATTCACTTTTGCCGCTGGCCGCGCCGCCCAGAACCAGCGTCAACATTGGGGCGTATACGGCGCAATGCCGCCCTCCGCAAAGGAGTAGCACCCGCCGTATACGGCCAGCGCCATATCCCACAGTGGGATGCTGGCCACCGCGCCGGTGCCCTCGCCCAGATGCAGCCCCGCCGTAATGATGGGTGCCTTGCCCAGTGCTTCCAGCACGATGCGCGCGGCAGGCTCTGCCGAGCAGTGGCTTGCAAACACAGCCTTTGCCGCCGCCGGGCACAGCCGCACGGCGCACAGCGCGGCCACTCCGCTGATAAAGCCATCTGCCAGCACCGGCACACCGGCCAGCGCACCGCCCAGAAACACACCGCACAGGCCCGCGATATCAAAGCCGCCAAGCTTTGCAAGAACATCCAATGTGTCTTCCGGGTCCGGCTCATTGCAAAGGATGCCGCGGCAGATGGCATCCACCTTGCGGGCAAGCCCTTCGTCCGAGAGGCCCGCACCGCGCCCGGTCATAAGCTCCACGGGCTGGCCCAGCAGCACCGCCGCCACCGCGCTGGAGGTGGTGGTATTGCCAATGCCCATTTCACCGGTGGCGATGAGCCTGTAGCCATCCTCTGCCAGTTCCCGGGCAAGGGCAATGCCCTCCCCAACGGCCTGCACGGCCTCGGCCCGGCTCATGGCAGGGCCTTGGGTAAAATCCGCCGTGCCTGCGTCAATGCGGCAGCTGCGCACGCCGGGCACCGGTTCGCCTGCCATGCCCATATCCACGGGCAGAACATCGCAGTGGGCCGTGCGGGCCATCTGGCACACACTGGTGCGCCGCATGGCAAGGTTTTCGGCCACGGCACGGGTCACTTCCTGCCCGGTCTGGCTCACGCCCTGCGCCACCACGCCGTTATCCGCGCAGAGCACCACCACCACCCGGCGGGAAAGATCAAGCTCCGCACTGCCGGTAAGGGCGGCGGCATCCTCCAGCATGGTCTCCAGCCGGCCCAACCCGCCCAGAGGCTTTGCAAGGCTGGCCCAGTGGGCGTGTGCCGCCGCGCGGGCAGCTTCGTTGGCAGGGGTGATACCCGCCAAAAGTGCATTCAGTTCAGTTTCGGTCATTTAGGTCATCCTTTTGTTTTGCTGTATCGTTCTGCCGCGCGCACAAAGCGGCCCGGCAGAGGCGTGCCCGCCCAGTATAAATGCGGGAACCCCGCATAGAAATTCTCGTTTGCAAAGCCGCATTCCCACTGCATTTTTTCGTTTTTGCAGGCAGTAAATGCAGTGCCGTTTGCGGTAGAATCCCAGTGGTGGAATTCGTGGATGGGCAGCGTTTCTCCGGCGCAGAAGAGCATACTGTCCGCCTTGGCAGTCATTTCAGCATAGCCAAAGCGCACCAACCTTCCCACCCGGATGCCATCGCCCGGCAGAACATCTGCCATGGGCCACACCTTACCGTCGACATCCTCAAGGCTCCGGCCCAGATACAAAAAGCCGCCGCATTCGGCCGCTGTGGGCAAGCCCGCCTGCACGGCCTGCCGGATGGAAGCCAGCATGGTTTTGTTTTCACTCAGAGTTTTGGCGTACAGCTCCGGGTAGCCGCCGGGCAGATACAGCCCGCCTATATTTTCCGGCAAAACCGCATCCTGCACCGGGCTGAAAAGCACAAGCTCCGCCCCGGCATCCCGCAGTGCGTCCAGCGTTTCGGCATAAGTAAAGCAGAACGCCTCGTCCTTTGCCACCGCAATGCGGACGGATGTGGGTGCAGCTGCTCCCGGCAAAGCTTCCGGCGCAGGCTTTTCGGTCAGCACGGCAAGGCGCTGCCAATCCAGCACCAGTGCATCGGCCAGCAGGGCGATCTTTTCCTGCAGGTCGGCAATTTCATCTGCAGTCTTCAGGCCGAGGTGTCGGCTTTCTACCGCTGCCTGCGGCAAATTGGGCAGATAGCCCAGCACCGGCAGGCCGGTCTCCCTTTCCAGCAGGGCCTTGAGCATTTTATACAGCTTTTCGGAACAATCATTGAGCAGGATGCCCGAAACATGGCTGTTTTTGCGGAAGTTCACAAGGCCCTGAATTTGCGCGGCCAGCGTCACGCTGGCACCCTTGGGCTGTACCACCAGCAGCACCGGCAGGCCCAGCGTATCCGCCAGTTCCCAAGCGCTGGCACGGGTGGTCAGGCCCTGACCATCATAAAAGCCCATAGCGCCCTCACACACGGCGGCACCATGCCCGGCGGCATAGCGGGCAAAAATGGCCCGCACCATATCCCTGTTGGAAAGAAACAGATCCAGATTGTGGCTGTCCACCTGCAGAGCCGAGCGGTGGAACATGGGGTCGATGTAGTCCGGCCCGCTTTTGAAGGCGCAGGGGTCGGCCCCGCGCTTTTTCAGCGCTGCCAGCACTGCACAGGCAACCGTGGTCTTGCCGCTGCCGGAAGAAGGCGCGGCGATGAGGAATTGCATCATTTGCGTGTACCCGTAATGAGGAAGATGGGGTTATTGGCCATGAGCAGGTGCAGTCGGCCCGCCGGTTTTGTGCGGCTGACGGCGATCTGCGTTACCTCTGCGGTCAGGCCCCGGGCCGTGAGGGCGGCAATGGCAGCGCCCAGCGTTTCCAGCGCAATGGCCGAAATGCAGATGCGTGCGTTCGGATTCTTGCCGAGCACTTCATCCAGCACGGCTTCCATGCCGCCCTTGGTGCCGCCGATGAACACGGCATCCGGCGCAGGCAGGTCTGCCAGCACATCCGGTGCGCGGCCCTCGATGAGGATGAGGTTGCAAGCATGGAACTTTGCCCGGTTTTTACGGATCAGTTCACAGGCATCCGGTTCACACTCCACGGCGTAAACGCGGCCTTTGGGTGCCGCCAATGCCAGCTCCACGCTCACACTGCCGGTGCCTGCGCCCACATCCCACAGAGTGTCAGTGGGCATTACCGCCAGCTTTGCCAGCGCAGCAGCGCGCACCTCCTGCTTGGTCATGGGCACCTCGCTCCGGATGAAGCTTTCGTCCGGGAAGCCCGGCGCACGCAGCTGCGGCAGATCAAAGTTTTCCACCAGAAGCACGCTGAGTGGTGCAAAGCTCTGCCCCGCCAGCTCTGCAGCAGAGCCGTAGCGGATGGCTTCCGCCTCGGTGCCAAGGTTTTCGCCCACCACGCCGTGGGCTTCGCCCATACCGGCATCGGTCAGCTTCTGGCACAGAGAGGCGGGCGTTTCCGTGCCGCCGGTGAGGAAGAACACCGAACGGTTCATCATGCACTCGGCCACCGGGTCGCAGGCACAGCCATGGGCCGAAACCAGCTTCCAGTCCTGCCACGGTCGGCCCAGCGCCGCTGAAAGCAGCTGGATGCTGGAAACGCCCGGATACACCCGCGCGGGGATGCCCAGCGCCCGCAGCGGCGTGAGCAGACCGGACGCGCCGGAGTAAAATCCGGTATCGCCGCTGTAAAGCACGGCAGCATCCTGCCCGGGGTTTTGTGCCAGTGTTTCCAGAATGTCAGCGGGCTGGTAGAGCGCGAACTGCCGGGCCGTGCAGTCTGCAGGCAGGCCCGCCAGCATCCGCTTTGCACCGAACACAAGGCCCGCGCTGCGCACAGCCTGCTGCGCCTGCGCCGAAAGGGCTTCCCATTTTCCGCTGCCCATGCCGATCAGTGTGACCATTGCAAAATCTCCTTGCAATACGCTAAAATTTGTGTTTCCGTCTCGCCAGTTTCCGGCGGGCGGCGCAGCACCACCAGCTGTGCGCCGGTATCGGCAGCGGCCTGCACTTTTTCGGCAAAGCCGCCCGCTGCGCCGCCGTCCTTGGTGACGAGATACCGGATCTGGAACTGTGCTATCAACGCCTTATTCAGCGCCAGACTGAACGGTCCCTGCATGGCAATGATGTTCCGGTGCGGGACATTGGCCGCTTCACAGGCGGCAATGCCCTCCGGCGTGGGCAGGACGCGCGGGTAAAGCCGCGCCGGTTCCAGCCCGGCAAACACAGCCAGCTCCTTGGCACCGGTGGCAAGCAGGATATTGCCCTCTGTCCCGGCCAGATATTCTGCAGCCTGCGCTGCTGTTTCAAACACCGCACAGCCGGGCGGCAAGGGGCTTTGCGCACGCAGCAGGCGGCGGTATTCCACGCCCGCCTGCACCGCTGCAGCGCGGATGTTCCTGGTGGCATCCACTGCATAAGGGTGGGTGGCATCCACGCAGAGATCAGCTCCCGCCAGCAATGCCGCCATGGCATCCGGCTGCAGCCGCCCGGCGTGCACCGTGATGCCCGCCATTTCGCCCTGCTCCTCGGCACCCAGCGGCGTTGCCACGCACACCGTTACCGCAACGCCAAGCTCTGCCAGCTTTTTGGAAAAGCGACGGCCCTCGGTGGTGCCGCTGAACACGACCGCCTTCACTTACGGTACCCCCGCGGCGTGACCATCCGGCCCGAAAGGGCGCGGGTATTGCTGTTGCCGATATACACGGTGGTGAACATATCCACCGGCGTGTCTTCCAGCTCGGCCAGCGTCAGCACCCGGGCGCTCTGGCCCTCGCGGCCAATGTTGCGCACAAGGCCGCAGACGGTATCATCCGCCTTGCCGTTTGCGCGCAGGATGCGTACTGCCTTTTGCAGGTAGTCCGGCCTGCCCTTGGAGGAAGGATTATAGAGTGCAGCGCAGAAATCTCCCTGCGCTGCGCAGGCCAGCCGCTTTTCGATGACCTCCCACGGGGTAAGCCGGTCGGAAAGGGAGATCACGCAGAAATCGTGGGCCAGCGGCGCGCCCAGCACAGCCCCGCCGCTGAGGGCGGCAGTGAGCCCGGGCACCACTTCTACGGCAACGTCCGGGTAATCCTGCGCCAGTTCCAGCACAGGGCTGGCCATGCCGTAAACGCCTGCGTCGCCGCTGCACACCATCACCACGCGCCTGCCGGTATTCGCCTTTTCCAGCGCCCAGCGGCAGCGGTCGATCTCCTGCGTCATGCCGGTGGAATAATATTCCTCACATGGGAACTCCGGCTCGATCAGATCAAGATAAAGTTTATAGCCGCAGATGGCATCTGCGTGTTCCAGAACGTTCTGGGCTTCCTGCGTCAGGTAGTAAACATCTCCGGGGCCAATGCCCACCACGTAGACTACCTTTTCCGGTTCGTCGATCTCAAATTCCATCGGGTCAAACATTCTGCCACCTCCAGTCCGGGGCATAGGGCCGCACGGCCAGCGCAAAGGTCACGCCGGTATGGGCATATTTGTGAAAAACGAGTGTCCCGCCTGCGGCCAGCACTGCCGACCGTTCACAGACATTGTCCACGCCGGTAACGCTCTGCACAAAGGCCGAAGGCGTAAAGCTGCCGGGGGCGGCACGCAGCTGTTCCGCTGTGAAAAACTCCACAGGCCAGCCTCGACTCTGGCAAAAGGCCAGAAGGCCCGCTTCGTTCTGCTTTAGATCGATGCTTGCCGCCGCCGTGATGCATTGCGGCGCAAGGCGGTTCTGGGCACAGAAAGCTGCAAAGGCTTCGGCCAGCGTTTCGGTGCTGGTGCCGCGTTTGCAGCCCACGCCCAGCACGCCGATGCGCGGCACCAGATGCAGCGCATCCCCCGCCGGGCAGAGGGTGAGGGCAAAGTCCGGGGCATCTCCCGCCGTGATCCCATCAGGCGGTGCACCCGCAATGGGCCAGTCGGATGCAAACTGCACCGTTTTGCCCGCCAGCAGTGCACCGCTGACAAGCTTGATGCGCTCCGGCTCCAGCACGGTGCAGTTCTGGTGCTTTGCCCACTCGTCCACCGCAAACACACCGTTTGCGTCGGTGGCTGTGGTGATCACCGGCACCGCACCGCACACAGCGGCAAGCGCCCGGGCAAGGTCGTTGGCACCGCCCAGGTGGCCTGAGAGGATGGGCACGGCAAAGCGGCCACACTCGTCCAGCACCACAACGGCAGGGTCCTGCGCCTTGCTTTGGCAGTGGGGCGCAATGGCCCGCACCGCAATGCCCACAGCACCTACAAAAACAAGGGCATCGCTCCCGGCAAACTGGCGGGCCGTCCAATCGGCAAGGTGCACCTGCCCGGCTTCATGGCCGCAGCGGGTCACACTGCCGGGATATGCCGCCGCCAGTTTTTGGGCCAGTGCAAGGCCCTTTGCCGTAAAGGCCAGATAGGCGCGGGTCACTGGTCTGTCCCCTTGCGGAACTCGGTGGTAAAGGCCGGGTCGTAGAGCTTGCTGCGCTCATAATTCCGGCCCAGAAAGCCGCCTGCCACGATGAGCGCCGTTTTGGTGATGCCCGCTGCATGAACGCTTTCCGCCAGCGTACCTACGGTGCAGCGCACCGTTTTTTCCTCCGGCCATGTGGCCTTATACACCACCGCTGCCGGGGTATCCGGCGTATAGGCACCGCCTGCCAGAAGCGCCTGCTGTACTTTGTCCACAAGGCCGATGGATAGGAAAATGACCATCGTTGCCCCGTGGGCGGCAAGGCTTGCCAGCTTTTCTTTTTCCGGCACCGGGGTGCGGCCCTCCATGCGGGTGATGATGACGGTCTGGCTGACGGTGGGCAGGGTGTACTCGGCGTTCAGCGCCGCTGCCGCGCCGCAGAAGCTGGAAACACCGGGGGTATCATCGTAGGGAATGTCCTCGGCATCCAGCACATCCATCTGCTCCCGGATGGCACCGTAAAGGCAGGGGTCACCGGTGTGCAGGCGCACGGTGATCTTACTCGCAGCTTCCATCTGCCGCATCACATCCAGCACCTGCTCCAGCGTCATTTCAGCGCTGTTATAAATGGCGCAATCTGCCTTTGCAAGGCCCAGCAGGGCCGGGTTCACCAGACTGCCCGCATAGATGATGCAGTCGGCTTTCTGCAGCAGGGCCGCGCCCCGCCGGGTGATGAGGTCCGGTGCGCCGGGGCCTGCACCAACAAAATGTACCATAACGTTACTCCTTTACCAAAACGGTGGCAAAATAACCGGCCTGTTCCTGCGGCCGCTCAAGGGAAAGATCCGGGTAGACCCGCTCGTCCGGCAGACCGCAGTTGCACACAAGTGCGCTTTTTTTCAGCTTATCTGCCTGCTGCAGGGTATCCAATAAGACAGGCAATTGCCTGCCGGCTTTCATCAACACCTTGGTGCCGGGCATTTCCAGCACGCGGTCTGTCCAGCCGCCGGGTGCAATGGTAAGCGGCGTATCCATGCCGCCGGTCAGCGGCACATTCAGCCGCGCCGCCGCCGCACAAAAGCTTGGCACACCTGCCGCCATGGCGGTGGCATAACCCCCGGCCTGCAAGATCTCCTGCAGGTAACCAAAGGTGGCATAGATGGAAACATCACCGATGTTCAGCATGGCAACGTCCTGCCCGGCATCCAGATACTGCCGCACTGCGGCGGCTGCTTTTTCGTGCGAAGCCGCCAGCGCAGCCGGGTCACGGCTCATGGCAAAGTACAGCGGGACGATGGTCTTGCCGTCCAGCGCTTCTCCCAGCGCACTGCGGGCGATGTCCAGCGCCAGCATCTGGCCGGAAGCAGTCTGCGGCGCGGCCAGCACCGGGCACTGCCGGATGAGCCGCACAGCCTGCAGCGTCAGCAGCTCCGGGTCGCCGGGGCCGACGCTGACACCGTAAAATGTACCTTTCAGTTCTGCCATTCCTGCATCAGCTCCTTTGCCGTTTTTGTCTCGCCCAGCGGGCCGTGCTGGTTGGAGAACAGCACCGCGCCCACCCGGAAGGCCCCGCCTGCCCGTCGGTCCAGATGCATCTGGATGGCGGCAAGGATGCTTTCCAGCACCGGTGCACGCAGCTGTGCGCCGTCCAGAATGTCAAGGCAGGCATCGGTGGTGGCGGCATCCATCAGGGCGGCGCACACCTCATGCGCGGCACCGCACAGCGCCGCATGGGCGCAAAACACTTCAACGCGGCCATCCGCCGTGTGGGAGTGGGTGTTCATGACCCCTGCCGCCAGCTTGCAGAGCTTGCCCACGTGGCCTACCAGAAGCACTTCCTCAAATTTGGCCGTGGCGGCCATATCCAGCGTATCCCCGATGAAGTTGGAAGTTTTGACCACCGGGAACCGCTCAAACTGCGGCAGAGCGGAGGCCAGATAGTCCAGCCCGTAGTTGCCGGGTGCCAGCACCAGCCGCCGGGGGCCGGGGGCATTTTTTGCACGCAGTGCGGCCTGATTCATTTCCAGCTGGATGGTATCCAGAATGGCCTGCTGGCTCATGGGCTCCACGATGCCGCTGGTGCCCAGAATGGAAAGCCCGCCCTCCACCCCGATGTGCGGGTTGAAGGTGCGCTTTGCGGTCTCGGCACCGCCTTCCACAGAGATGGTCACCGCAAAGCCGCCGGTGTAGGCAGCATTTTCAGCTTCCCGTTCCAGCGCTTCGGCGATCATCTGGCGGGGCACATGGTTGATGGCGGCTTCGCCTACGGGCTGGTCAAGGCCGGGCTTCGTCACCCGGCCCACCCCCTCGCCGCCAAAGATGCGCACGCCGGGGGCATCCGGTTCCAGCACCACCGATGCGACCACCGGCAGGCCCGTGGTCACGTCCACATCGTCGCCGCCGTCCTTGCGGATGGCACATGCGGCACCTGTGTCCGTGCTGCGGCACCAGAGTGGTGCCACCTCCACCACAATGCCCTTGGGCGTGCGCAGAGCCACCGTTTCCGGTTCGCGGCCGGTCAGCAGCAGACGCGCCGCCCCGGCAGCCCCCAGCGCGGCACAGGTGCCGGTGGTATAGCCGCAGCGCAGCAGCTTCTGCCCGTTGCGGACGTAATGCTCAAACTGCGGCTTTCCGGCGGGTGCCTTTTCGGCTTCCGGCTCCGATGTGCCAAACAGAGCCGTGTACTGCTGTTCGGTCAAGCCGTACAGGGTGCGGATGTTTTCTGGCTGAAACGCCTGTTCCGGGGTCAGCACGCCGGAAACACCTGCGGGCGAAACGCACACCACCGTGTCCGCTATTTTTTCGGCCAGCTCCAGCTCGTGCAGGCTCAGGATCACCGCCAGCTTTTGGGTGTGTGCAAGCGTTCCGAGGATGGTGAGCAATTCAATTTTGCCCTTGATATCCAGAAAAGAGGTCGGTTCGTCCAGCAGGATCACTTCCGGCTGCTGGCACAGTGCCCGGGCCAGCAGGATGCGCTGGCGCTGGCCGTCGCTGATGCGGTTAAAATCCCGGTCTGCCAGCTGCGCCGCACCCACCAGCTCCAAAGCTCTGTGCACCTGCTGCCTGTCCTCAGCAGACAAAATGCCAAGCCGTCCGGTGTAGGGATAGCGCCCCGCCGAAACAAAGTCAAAGCAGGTGGTCAGCTCCATGCGGCGGCTGTGGGGAGCCATGAGAGCCAGCTTTTTGGCTCGCTCCGTTCCGGTATAGGCAGTAAGGTCCTTCCCCGCCAGCAGCACTGTGCCGCCCATGGGGGCAAGCTGGCCCGCCAGTGTTTTGAGCAGGGTGGATTTGCCTGCACCGTTCGGCCCGATCAGGGTCAGGATCTGGCCCGGCTGCACCCCGAGGCAAATATCCGAGAGCAGCGGTGTCTTGCCGTAGCCGATGGCAAGCTCCCGCGCAGTGCAAAGTGCTTTTTCGTTCATCATGCGCCCTCCCGCTCTGAATTGCGCCGCACCAGCAGCCAGATGACCACCGGTGCGCCGAACACGGCCGTGACCGAGCTGATGGACAGCTCCGTGGGCGCGAACAGACTGCGGGCCAGCAGGTCGCAGAACAGGCAGAAAGCCGCACCGCCCAAGCAGCACCCCGGCAGCACATACAGCGGCTTTGCGCTGCCCAGCAGCTGCTTGACAAGGTGCGGCACCGCGATGCCTACAAAGGAGATCGGCCCCGCAAAGGCAGTGACGCAGGCGGCCAGCAGACTGGAAAGTAGCACCAGCACCGCCGAGAAAAGCCTGACGTTCACGCCAACACTGCGGGCGTACTCCTCGCCCATCTGGTAGGCGGCCATGGGCTTGGAAAGCAGAAAGGCTGCCGCCAGCGCAGGCAGCGTCACCAGTGCCGCAGCCTGCACATTGGCCCATGTCACGCCGGAAAAGCTGCCCTGCGACCAGTTGTGCAGGTTGACGATGTTGGAGTCCTGTGCAAAGGCCACCACGATATCGGTGATGGCGGAGCAGATATAGCCGATCATCACACCGCAGATGACCAGAATGCTCATGCGCTGCACCCGCCGGGCCACCGCCAGCACAAAGGCCATGGCAGCCATGGCACCCGCAAAGGCAGCCGCGATCATCATGGCCGAGCTGGTCAGCATCCCGTGGTCCAGAAACACCACCATGGTCAGGGCCACCGCCAGCTTTGCGCCGCTGGAAACGCCCATGACAAAGGGCCCGGCAATGGGGTTTGCAAAAAAAGTCTGCAGCAGGTAGCCTGCCGCGCTGAGGGCTGCCCCCAGCAGCGCCGCCATGACCGCGCGGGGCAGGCGCAGCTGCAGGATGATGTTCCCCGCAAGCGCATCGCCGCCCTTGCCCAGCAGCGCCGTCAGCACCGCACCCGGTGCAAGGGATACGCTGCCCCAGAACAGGTTCAGCGCAAAAAGCACCGCCACGGCTGCTGCAAGGGCAATATAGGCGGCTGCAAGGCGTCTGGTACGGGTCATAGGCTTTCCTTTCTGTAAAATTTCCCTTCTTTAATCCACATGGGTGAGGAATTTCAGGGTATTGGCGGTAGGTGTGCCCTCGGTGAACACCCGGTTCATGTCCACGATCAGGTCTGCCAGCTCCATGCTCTGCTGGAACAGGCTCTGGGTGGTGCACCACACCTGACCGTTCTGCACCGCTTTGAACTCGTTCAACAGTGGGAAACGCTCGGTCAGCTGGCTCACCGATGCGACCATGCCCTCGATGGCGCTGTTGTAGATGAGCACATCGGCATCCTTTGCGCCTGCATAGAAGTCCTCAAGCGGCAGGTTCATGGTAGCAAGGCTGTTGCCATTGTCCGTCAGGTCCGCAAAGACATAGCTGCCGCCTGCCATTTCGATCATGCGGGCCACATAGTCACTGCCCTTGCGCACAGTGGCAAGGTTGTTGGTGGTCAGCGAGAAGAAGGCGCAGCTTTTTCCCGTGGGTTTCTGCGAGAGGATGGGCTGAACGGCTGTCTCCTGCGCGGAAAACACCTGCTCGGCCTGTTCTTCCCTGCCCAGCAGGATGCCGTAAAGCTTGATCCACTCCATGCGGGCCAGCGGGTCGCTCTCGTAGCTGGAACGTTCCACCAGCACCGGGATGCCAAAGTGTTCCAGCTGTTCCTTTACCTCCGGCGTGTGCAGGATCATGGTATTCTCAATGGCAAGGCGGCAGCCCGCTGCCAGGATCTGCTCGTAATCCGGGGCGCTGTACTTGCCGGCGTAGGCGATTTTTCCCTCTTCCATGGCCTGCTGCACCGCGGGCAGATACCAGCCCTCGGCCTTGGTGCCGGAAAAGGCCACGCTGTCCAGTGCGTCCAGATGCAAAAGCAGATCCATCACCGAGGTGGAGACCAGATAAATATTCTCCACCGGCTGGCGCAGCACAGTCACATCAGCAGGCAGACCGTCCACCTCCGCAGCATCTTCCGGCACAACAAGGAACCGTGCATCCGACTCCGCGATGGTCAGCATGGTATAGCCGCCCTCATAGCAGTCCGCTGTGAACTGCTGCGCATAGTCCAGCTGGTAATGATGGGAGAAAACAAGACTTTCCGTATTGGCAGGCTGAGCCTTGCTACCGCAGCCGGTCAGCGTCAGCGCTGCAGCGGGGATCAGTTTCAGGAATTGGTTGCGGGTGATCTTCATAGGAAACTCCTTCCGTCACGGCTTATGCCGTGCCACCTCCCTCATAGAGGGAGGCTTTGGCAGTACGGTAAAGTTTATCTTTTTGCCAAAGAAGGTGACTGGAGGAGTCACTTCAGACTTGCAGAATCAAAGGTCAGCGTATACTCGATCTCGTGGGGGGTGCTCATGGCCACGGTGTCGGCGGTGACATCCAGTGCGGTATCCAGCGCCGATACCGGAATTTCAAAGGTGGAGTTGCCCTCGGTGTTGGTGGGCAGATACTTCTCGCCGTCCACGATCATATAATCATAGTTCGGGCTGCTCCACACGATGGTGGCGGTCATCTTGCCGTCTGCCACGGTCAGGGCGGCGGGGCTCTCCACGGTGGCTTTGCCGGAGCCGCCCTCCAGCGTCACATCACAGGTGTAGGTGCCGTCTGCCGGGGTCTCGGCTTCCGCAGCCTTTTCCACGGCATCACGCACGCTGACGACATGGTCGTACCACTTGCCCTTGGTGCCCAGAATGGCAAGGTCAAAGTCCGTATCCACAGCAGTGACCGGGATGTCAAAGCCGTACACCTCCTCCGAGGTGCCGTCAGAGTAGGTGACAGTGTCGGTGGTGGGCTGCAGCCAGTCGGCCTCGTGGTCGGCGGCATCGGCAGCCTTGCCCAGATACAGGTTGACGATATGGGTGGAAGCAAGGCTGACATGGAAGGTCATCTGGCCGTTCTCCACGGTCAGGGTGCCCTTGCCGTCGCAGGCTTCGTTGGCGTGGAACATGCTGCTGTCGGTGTCAAACTCGGCGGTATACACACCGTCCGGCAAAGCGGCGGTCTCAGCGGCAGAAGAAGCCACGGAAGAAGCAGCCTCCGAGCTGGCAGCACTGGAAGCTGCAGAAGATGCCGTGGAAGAAGCGCCGCAGCCCACCAGCAGACTCAGTGCCAGAGAAGCAGCGACAACACAGGAAAAAACGCGTTTCATAGGAAATACCTCTACATTATAAAAAATCAGCCTTTATTATACCATTGTTCAGATAAAAAATGAACCCTCTCCACCGGATGCCGCAAAGCGGCCGCGAAACGGAGAGGGTTCGTTTGATCAACCGTTCAGAGAATCGATCGCCGCCTTGGTGTGGGCGACATACAGGTTCTGGACATCCTCGATCCCGCCCAGACCAGCGATCTGGCAGTCGATGCTGTCGAAAGCACCGGAAGCCTTGAACTGGCTCAGCCAGGAGTCGGCATCCTCACCGGCCATATCGTTGTTGGCGTGATCGCCGGCAACCACCATCAGCGGGCGCAGGATGACCTTGGTGTAGCCCGCAGCCTTAACAGCCTCGATGACGTTCTCGCAGGCAGTCTCCTCCGGCTCGCCCTCAACGGTGCCAATGAATACATTGTCGTAGCCCAGAGTCTGCATCGTGGTCTGCATCTGGCTGTAGCTCACCTTTGCGGTGTGAGAGGTGCCGTGGCCCATAAAGACAAAGGCGACCTTGTCCGCAGCAGCGGCATCCAGACTGTCGTAGCCGGCTTCCTTCACGGCAGCAGCGGTGACAGCCTTGGCAACGTCTTCCTTATCCTGATTGATGATGGTGGCATCGGAACCGACCTCGCCCAGCAGGGGCTCAGCCACAGCGACAGATTCAAACTTGTCGCGGTAGGTGTCGATCATTTCCATCATCTCGTCGTACTCAGCACCGTGCATCAGGTGGGTGGGCTGGACGACCAGATTCTTCACGCCGTTTTCCACAGCGCGGTCCATGGCCTGCTGCATGTTGTCGATCTTTTCGCCGTCACGAGCCTGCACATGGTTGATGATGATCTGTGCGGTAAATGCGCGGCGCACAGACCAATCCGGGTATGCGGCCTGCAGAGCATCCTCGATGCCCTTGATGTCCTTCACGCGGCTGTCGTTGAAGGAGGTGCCGAAGGAGACCACCAGCAGCTCGTTGTCGCCGATGTCGTCCTGATTGCGGGCATCGTCCTTGGAAGCATCGCCGGTGTCACGGCCAAAGTAGTCGGGGTCGGCGTTCTCGCCTTCCACCAGTTCCTTCTGGGTGTCGGTCAAAGCATCCCATGCAGCCTTGGCGGCTTCGCACTGGGCGTCGGTGTCATCATTGCGCTCCTGCACATAGATGGCATCGATCAGGTCTGCCACGTTCTTTGCTGCCATTTCGTCAGCCTCCTCGCTGCTCGCTTCGCTGGAAGCGGAAGACGCAGCGGTGCTGGATGCAGTGCCGGAAGCAGCACCGCCGCAGCCGGTGAGCACGCCGGCGCACAGGGCCAGAGCCGTAACGGCTGCAGCCAGCTTCTTGGTTTCGATCTTTCTCATTGTCTTGTCCTTTCCTGTGGATAAATTGCGGCCGAACCGAACAAAGGGTACAGGAAAGAAAGATGAAAGAAGAGGCCCTTCTGTCCTGCGGATGGCATGACAAAAAGACCTCTGTTGTTTCAGGGCTTTTTGGTACAACCAATTCCTCGTGATCTGGGGTTTGCACCCCCGTACCAACAGCAGGCAGGTTTCCTGACTGAAAGATCGCCGCCCGTCATCTCCTTCCCAGAGCAAAAGCTCCAGTGGCTGGTGCAAAGCACCCTGATGCGGACTCCCTTATCACAGTGACGAGATCGTGCGGGATCTGCACCCGCTTCCCTTTTACCCTTTCCGCCGTGCAGTGCATCGGCAAAAGGCACCTGCTGTTTTTCTGTTCAGTTCGTCCGGCATTATATCATAAAACTGCGCAGAATGCAATAAAAAACGGCATCCTGCCTTTTTATAAGGAAGGATGCCGTTTGGAGATCGAGCCAAATGCGGGGCTTACTGGAGCGCACGGATCGCATTGATGGTGATTTTGTACTGGCAGGTCACGCTGTCAAACAGCTCCTTGGTACCTTCCAGTGTGCCTGTGCGCAGCACCTCGGTCAAATCGTAGGTGGGCTGATACAGGTTGGTAAAGCCCAGGTTCTGGCACACGCCCTTGAGCGTGTGTGCCGCACGGAATGCTTCCTTCACATTTCCTTCCTTCAATGCCTGCTCCAGTTTCGGATAGCTGTCGTCGTTCAAAAACATCAGCGTAAATCTGCAGATCATGCCTTCGTTGTAAAGCCGCTTGAGCACGTCCTCATAATTTGCGCCCATCTGTCTATAGCATTCCTGAATCGTCATGGTTTGTCGCTACGCCTTTCTTTTTCTACTTATCCCGCCTGATTTACCACAGAGTGACAAAAGTGCTATCCATTTTGTTGCACTTTGTTGCGTTTTTAATATATCACGCCTTACTGCGTTTTTCAATGCAGAGACAAAAAGTCTTGCACTTTTCACATATTGTCCCGAGTTTTTCTTGCAATTTGCCTATCAATTTCTTCCGGCTGGCTTTTTTCTCCGACTTTGCCGTGCCTGCATGGCTGCAAGGCTTTTCCCGCCTTTGCTCTGCCGTTTCTCTGCACGGAAAACGCATTTGAAGAAAAAGGTAAAAAAACAGTTGACAAAAGCCTTTCTGCATGATAAAATAAACAAGTCGTCCGGCGAAGGACACAAAAAGTGAATATGGGCGTGTTCCCGAGTGGCCAATGGGGACAGACTGTAAATCTGCTGCT
>ERZ791843.269-NODE-269-length-42806-cov-6.35742_pt1 | contig 42806 bp, 36 predicted proteins | sample MGYA00510290_ERZ791843 | MGnify/ENA primary metagenome ERZ791843 (study PRJEB30046, sample SAMN00715254) | human gut metagenome | study: EMG produced TPA metagenomics assembly of the A metagenome-wide association study of gut microbiota in type 2... | reverse complement strand
CGGAACAGATATAAGAGTTGGAAGTTACAGATAGCTGCTTAATCAGCAGACACTATTTATTTTACTTAATATTATTCCGATGTTTCTTTCCTGGCTGATGGAAGATTATACTCGACTGTTGAATGGAATACAGACTATATATAGTATTTTTCTTTTAATAGCAAATATTACATGGATAATTTTAAGAAAAGTGAGATGATAAAATAGCATTGTAGTTAGACGAAGATTAAAGGATAACCATTTAACCGTCAGAAATTTAATAAAAGCTCCCTAAAGTAAAGAATAATAATGTTTACTTTAAGGAGCTTTTTTGTGTAGATCATCTGTAAATGCAAAATAGCGGATACCTTTTCAAAATCATAAAATAGACTTATCGTAGACTTTGTTACAGGTGGTGATAAGTATAAACACAAAATAGCGAGTGTATTGATGTTTGCGTTTATCTGAAGTATAAGGTATGGAAGTATTCCAAATTACAAGTAAACGCAAAATAGTGAGTACCTGTTCAAACTCATCAGATATGAGATAATAGACTCATCACTACAAAGTCCAAATAGTTTAGTACTCAATTTTTTAGACTTTACCACAGGAGGTGAGTCATGAAATCTCACACAAGTTTAGTTGCACAACAAACCCACCTGAGTGAATGGGCTGAACAGATCAGGGACTGTCAAAGCCGTCCGCAAGGAATGAAGATCGATGAATGGTGTCAGCTACACAACATTACAAAAACGAATTATTACTGGCGGCTTCGTAAAGTCCGTGAGGCTTACCTGGAAACTGCAGAGCAGACACAAACATTTGTAGAAGTTCCTTCTCCTACAATCCATCCAGTAAATATGACATCGGAACATAAAGTTGCTGACGTGATCAGAAGCGGAAACAACCTTACTTTGGAAATCACGGAACAGGCATCTGCTTCATTTCTAAAAACACTTTTGGGAGTGATCAACAATGCTCAATGATGGTTCCGGGTTCATAAAAGTGTATCTGGCAACCGGATTATAAAATTTCATGTTTATAAGCCTGTTACGATATAAATTTCATCGGCGGCTGTGATATCCCCTAACATTCCAACTCCTTTACAATGCGAAGAGTTTGAGCCAGAAGCTGCGGATCTGTTCCATTTGGTATTGTTATACAAAAACTTCCTACAGACAGCTTCATTGACTCTGCTACGGAAAGATTGTTTTTTTCCGTAGATACCGGAATCACATTTAATGGATGTTCATACGGAATCGGGTCAGTATCATGAATATCCACTCTGACAACTTCCTGGCTTTCCGGTGCGCGATAGCTGTGTCCGGTTGACGCTGGAAAATCCACACAACCTTTTTGACGCAGCCTTTTTACCCAGTTGTAAAAAGTTCCTGGCTTGATATCATGTTCTATACACCATTGATGATCTGTCAATCCACTTTGACGGCATTCCATGATGAGACGGTATTTGTTCTTCGGCAGGTATTCTTTTGCTTCTCATGAGCACACCTCCATAAATCGAATAGAGTAAAATGCTCGCATCTATCATTTCTAGCAAGAGAAGATGAAGTAAAATGCTTGCATTCTCTATTGATTATTATGGAGTACTTTTTAGGGCAACACAATCCGTCGAATTATTTTGCACTTACCTTAAAACTCAAAGAGTTTCAGAATAATCATAAATAACTACTGACTACAACAGTTATAAAGGAATTTAGAAGCTTAATGACAAAATATGAAAATGAATGTATAAAAACATAAAAAATTAAAGGTAGAAATGAGTAATTGAAGTGCTAACATCCGCCATAACAAAGGTAGAAATATTTATGACAGGATGTTAGCATATAATACATATGATATGATTGTTATCAATAGGAAGTGTCAGATATATTTGGATATATGCTGTTGTTATCATATATTATGAACAGTAAAATATATATGAGCAAGAGCAAATTCCTATATTCGGAGTAGCGGTTCTCTAAAATTATTGTTAGATAATTATTCATTCATACCTTGATTACAGAAATTGATATATTCTTCTAAAAACAAGGATTTTAAATGTTTTAACGGCTTGTAGGCATTCTTGAATTTTCAATAATGCATTGATATTTTCAAATACGCAAGAATATAAGGCACTGATTGTAGGGAATGCCCACGATGAAAATAGGAAAAAGTGATTGCTAAAAAACATAAAATTAATTACAACCCCAACCAATAGCAGCGGAAAATAAGCTTAGAGGTGAAGGGGGCTCAGAAACAACTGATAAGGGAATTGATGAAGCGGATTCAAAAGACTTTCCTACAATTTCATCGATTCTGGATAATTTGTCTTTTTTGTTATGAAAATGTGTGATATTAATTTCTTCCATGGTTGTACTCCTTTAAATAAAATATTTTTATTTGTATTATATCATAATTTGACAAAAAGTAAAGTATTTATTCTAAAATGATATATATATATTACTAAAAGAAACTTTTAGATAAAATAAAAACTTTGCATTTACTATGGGAAAGGATTAGATGTTTCACCTGCTTTTTATGATCTAATTGATAAGTTAACTTTTTTAATATTGGCATTTGAGCTATTTTTCTCTACATGAATATTCTTATCTCGGAAATCGACATTCTGGATGTCGGAAACCGGATTAGTACTGCCTAGGTGATTATTCTGGGGCTCTTTGAGCCCCAGCGGCTCTGCCGCACCGTAATATTCAGCCTAGGCAACCTGTTTTTGTATTTGTACCATTTGTCCAGTCCTTGCTACATCAGCGGTGCGAATTAGGCTTGACTAAGGGGAATAAATGCAAGCAACATTTTCTGAGCAGATTCAAGTTGTATTTTAAACGGTTTTCTTGTAACGGACTGTCGGGGGAATATGTGGAGGATAGCTATAAAAGTTAAAGAGTATTTAAAGCGACATATGTGAACTATATAATTATTTACAGATATGGACACAGCATAAATTGAAAATCATTATTCTATGTCCATATTAGTAAAATAATTATTTCATCTAGATAAAAAATAATATATCAAATAGTGAAGGGTCATATAATCTTAAAAGCTGATATCCTATACCAGTTATACCTGTAAACATTCCAAGAGGAATAAGGTTTTCAGAAGAGCTTAATATAAGTGGATCTTTGAGAATATCTGATACAATTTGATTATAGTGGCTCTCACTGATATCGTTACACGCAAGTTGTTCTATATAAGCTGATATATCACCATATTTTCCATGACAAATACAAGAATTTTTTGTAGAATAAGTAGGTTCTACAAAATCAGTTGGCCATGTTATGTTACTATTAGGCGAATAAATAGAATAAGCTTTTAGAGCTCTATTTATTCCAAGTGTACCACGACACCAAGAAGAACTAATATTATCAAAAGAACTTGAAACTAATAAATGTGCAAGTTCATTTATAATATTTTTTAATTTATTGTTATTCAAAATTGAATTAACTCGTATCAAAGAAAATAATGCTCCTGCATAACCATGAGCAAATCCTTTAGTATTGATATCTTTAATGGTATAAAACTTGGTGATTTTTTTTACTAAATCGAGTGCTTGTGGCAAATTCATTGTTTCAATTATTCTAGCTAAAAGACATAGGATACTAGCACAACCTTTTGATCTCTCGTTCGAATTATGGTAGTTTTCTACTGCAAGTAAATTTGTGATTTGAGTAACAATATAATTATAAAATTTTTTTTCATGTGTTAGTCTAAACAGAATAAATGATGTTAAAAGTTGAGCACCGTGTCCGTAAAAAGCACTTATAATGTTTGAAGAAAAATCATTATTAAAAACTTCTTGTTCCAAAAGAGGTAATAAGGGTATATCTGTTTTTGTATAGTATTTTATGGCGTACAAAAAAACATATAATCCCGATGTTCCATTATAGAAATTGGAATCAGGGTAATGTATATTGGGAGAGGAACTATTTGGCTCATGAGTAACTTCTGGCCAAATAATTGTTTTATACTTTTCATTAATTACAACACTTTTTAAAATTACATCTTTAATATCCGCTGCTAGAGATAATGGTAAATATCCGTAATCATTATGGCTTGGGATGGAGATATTCTCTAGCTTATATTCAAGAGAATTTGTTGCTTCTTTAATTAAAATTAATGAAAAATTAACGTTTTCGGTGCAAAGCTGATAAATATGATTTTTAAAAATATTATTTATATTTATCATAAAAAAATTTGTAACTGTTTTGTCTATGCTAAAAAGATCGTAGGAATTTACCTTTGTGTAAAAATATGGTATATCATAGTATGTCAATGCATTTGTTTCATGAGAAATCATTTTATTAGAAATAAATGAATGATTCCAAAGATTTTGTAAAACCTTTTCATGTTCAATAAAATCACTCATACAAGAGGGATGCGTGGAAAAATTCAAGAAATTCCAATAATCTTGAGTGTCTCTTAAAAGTACCCTGATAGATTGATCTTGTAATTGTAGCATACAGAATTGTAACAATTCATTTTTGTGAGCTAAAAATAGGTTCATAGTTTTGATATATCCTTCACATATTTTGCCAGAATATGTATTAAATGTTACCGGACAGTTATTTAAAAGAGGGATATTTTTGGCTGGATTCAAATAGCCTTCTTCTAATTTATATATTATGTCACTACTCTTTTCGTTGAGTAGCTTTCTGACCTTATAGGGCATTTTCTGTCTTATACCGTTAAGAGCACTAAAATCTAATTGTCGTTTCCAATATCTGTGCATAGGTAATAGACCGGAAATAATTACAGAGTTTTTCTCCATAATTTGATTTTTAGATAATTTATGGCTATATATTCTCTGCTCTTCAGATAATAGTAATGTTTCAATATCAATTAATACAGGTTCACTCCCATGAGCAATAAGATTTTCCATGTGTAAATCTGTGGATCCAAACCAGTGAGCTATGGCGATTAACATGCCATATTTTATATAATATGTTTCAATTTCTTCTATTACCTGGCATGAGTCATTTGAAATATATTCTTCTATACAATAATCTTCTGTAGTAATGCACTTTGGACAGTATAATGATAATTCAGGCGAAAGACTATTTATATATTCTAGGAAATTGTTAAAAAAAAGTCGTATGTGATTATCATGATACTTATAAACAAGTCTTTTTTCATTTATTGTAAAAATAATTGTGGATTTGCCGTAATTATGACTATCACTATTTTTTGCTTCTACGGAAGTTATGGTATATGGAAATGAGATATTAAATATCTTCCATAATTGAGTTGAAGCATCTAATAGTGAATGGATAAACAGCTTAAAATTATCTATAGCAAATATTAGTCTTGTTATGAGCAGTCGCGATAAAGCAGGATACTCTAAATAGAAATTTTTAATTGATTTTACTGTGGAAAATCGAAATATAATGTAGTTGCGGAATTCTATGTTTGAGTTGGATTCGTCAATGCCCATACGTTCTTTGATGTCATGTACATCCCACACTAATGTTGGATTAGCAATGAGTTGTAAATCAGATTTTAAAGTATTTATTAATCCCTGAATAGCATATTCACTTAAACTAACGGAACAGCTATTTATGTATGAACGAATTTCCTGCTCATAATATTCTAAGTGAAAGCGAAGCGCAGTGTCCAAGTCATAGGAGATATTAGGAACATTAAACGAAAAAATATGGTTATGTAGTTGAAACCATTTTTGCTTTTTTACATAGCGATAAAGTATTTTTAATTTATCTTCTGTCAATTCAGATACACCCAAATCAAACTCTTCTTTTGATATATTTAGGCTCTTAAGCATTTCATTAAAGTCTCCATGTGTCAGTAAAGTTTTTCGGCTACACCATTTGTTAAGAGAAGATAAACTCTCGTCAAGTGGGAAAGATTCTTTTAATATATTTATACGTTCTTGTAAAGTAGTAGCAAATCCATATAACCAATTATAAGATTTACACACATCAATCACCTCCAAGTTCAAGTAATAGTTTTTAATGTTATTATATCAGATGAGAAATTCAATATCTAGATACTAGAGTCTTATGCAGTATAGTATTTGAATGATTAGTTTATATTTGTTGCTTGGTTACAGATTCCGGGGATTGGTGTGGATTATCCGGTAGTACAAGAAGATAGTGAGTATTATCTGCATCATACATTCCGAAAAGCAGCAAATAAGGCAGGAAGTATCTTTCTGGATTATAGGAATCGTGCAGACTTTACAGAGCGGCGTGTCATCATATATGGGCACAATATGAAAGACGGAAGTATGTTCAGTAATCTGAAAAAGTATCAGGACAAGACATTTCGGAAAGAATCTGGGACTGCATATCTGTATCTGCCGGAAAAAATAGAATTAATAATCATAGAATGTAACATGTAATGATGGAGATTGTCACTTGGAATTTTGAAGTGGCGGTCTCTTTTTTTTATTGAAGGGTAAGTGATTAGTTTTGGTTGTTCCTAAACATATTACAAGAACCCCATTGATAGCTAGGATTATGGCGGTCTAACATTTTTTTTCGGAATTATGACATTAAATTAGGGAAAAATGACAATAGAAATAAATTTTCTATATTAAGTGATATAACTGTATTAGAAAATTTGAGAGAGAAATAATATGAAAACAAAAGAGATACGAATAATTATAAACTTATTACTAAAATATAAGGGTAAAATATTGATTAATGCGTTTTTGAGCATAATTTTACTTGTGATATACATGGTAACACCTATCATTGAACAAAAGATTATTGATAATGGGTTGTTAGGCGAGAACTTCAGCTATTTGTTAGGACTCATATGTATATCAGCAGGGCTAGGGATCTTCGGGTTTGTGGTCGAATATCTGCAATTATTTATACAGGCAGGAGTAGCATCATCTTTTAGAAATTTTTTGAAAATAGAATCTTTAGCACATGCTTTGAGATTAAAAATGGAGCATATAAAGAAACATAGCATTTTAGCATTGATGTCAGATGCCAATACGGATATTAATAATATGTCACGAATATGTAGTAATGATATATTTGGGATTTTGATTGAATTTATTACAGTTTTTGGATATATGGCAGGACTTTTCTTGTTAGATTGGAAGTTAACTTTAGTAGTATTAGGGGTTATTCCTTTAAAGATTATAATTTCTAATTTTAGCGGAAAAGTAACCAAGAGAAGGATGGAGGATTTATTAGCATTACAAAAGAAAATTTCAAGATGGCAAAGCGATAATTATGCAGGGATTGTAGAAATTAAAAATTGGAATATGTACAAGCATATAGAAAATGAATTTGCGGATTTATCGAATAAGAGAGAAATTCTAGATCGAAGAATTTATATGAGTACAGCGCTCGATAGCTGCTTAAAAAAGAGTTCTGAAAAAATAATTATGGTATTTGTATATATAGTTGCCGCTATACAAATTTGGAATGGAAAACTTTCAATTGGAGCATTCATTGCGTTCATACAATATGCTGGATACTTGTTTGCACCTATAGATGTGATAGCTGGACTAAAGGTAGTATTAGGAAATGTGCTTCCATCAGTAAAAAGTTATAATGACTTTATGACACTCGAAGAAGAAAATTTTGTAGCTGGAAAGCAAGAAGTAATGATTCCGCAAGCAATAAATTTTAATAATATAACATTTGCATATGAGAAACAAATAATTTTAAGGAATTTTAGTTTGACTTTGCATAGAGGTGAAAAAACAGCAATTGTAGGACTTAATGGAAGTGGAAAGAGTACGTTGATTAATCTGTTATTGAGATACTATACTCCACAAAAAGGAGAAATCCTTTTTGATGAAGAGAATATAGAAAGATTCTCGTTAGAAAAATACAGACAATGTTTTAGTATTATGGGACAAAATGTTTTCCTATTTAACGCGAGTATCGAAAACAATATCAATATGTTCCAGGAAAAGTCGATTGATGTAAAAAAAGAATATAGAGATATATTATCATATGTTGAACAATTACCAGAAAACTATCAAACAATAGTAGGGTTTGATGGGGCGAAATTGTCGGGAGGTGAGAAACAGAGGGTTGCATTGGTAAGGAGTTTGAGTAAAAAAGCAGATATTCTGATTTTAGATGAAGCAACGTCTAATTGTGATGTCGAAATGGAACACATGTTTAAAACGGTTTTGGAGAACGATGTACATGGCTATGTACTGTGTATTACTCATAACTATGAAATTATAAAAGCATTTGACCGTATTGTTGTGCTGGATGCAGGGAATATAATTTTAGACGGAACATATGAAGAAGTTTCGCCTTACTTACAAGGTATGGGACATACAGAGAAAAGACTGAATAATAGATTTAGGAAAAAATACTTTTAAAGAATGGGGAAAAATAAATGAGCATTTGTTATAAGACTTTTAAAACACCGTTAGCTTATTATGTTTATGACAGACATACAAATAAAATTTTAAAAATTACGAAAGAGGACTATGAGAAAATCAATAGCAAAAGGGCAGATGATACATTTTGGAAAAAATTTCAGAATAAAGGATATTTACTCGAGAATCGAGTAGAAGAGATAGAACATCCGGATACGGCTATGTTATCACATACATTAAATGAAAAAATGGAGTACTTATTGTTACAAGTTACACAAGAATGCAACCTACGTTGTCATTATTGCGTATATGGTGGAAATTATGAAACAAGGGTACATTCTGATTTAAATATGGATATTTCATTAGCAGAGAAAGCTATTGATTACTATTTAGAACATAGTTCACAGGCGGCTGAATTAATGGTTGGGTTTTACGGCGGAGAGCCTTTACTCAAAATGGATTTAATAAAACATTGTGTATCATATATAAAAGCAAAAGCGACAGATAAGGTTGTGAAATTTACAGTCACGACAAATGGTACGTTATTGACGATTGAAAGAGCACAATATTTTAGTGAAAATAATTTCCATATTGTTATCAGTTTGGATGGTTCAAAAGAAGATCATGATAAAAATCGCATCTTTAGAGATAGTGGAAAGGGAACATTTGATGTAATCATGCGAAATATGCAGAGGATTAGATCTACTATTCCAGAATTTTTACAAGAAATTTCGTTTAATACGGTGTTGAATTATAATTGTGATTTTTCATGTGTAAAAGATTATTATAATACAAATGAATTGGTTAGAGATTCTAACTATATGTTTAATTTGGTTGAGGAAAGTGGAAATGATACTCAGGAAAAATTTAGTCAGAAATTTATTGTAGAGTTTAGATATGAACAATTTTTGTTGTTTAGATATATGCTCGGAAAGGCTGGGAGGGAGCTATTGTCAACATCTCAATTAAATAATATTGAGTATTATAAAGAAATTTTTGCACTTATGAAAGATTCTGATTCGTTAGGAAGAAAAGGACATCATGGTGGACCCTGTATTCCGGGTGGGAGAAGACTTTTTGTGTCGGCAACTGGTGAATTCTATCCTTGTGAAAGAGTTCCGGAAGAACCAGTCATGCAAATTGGTGATATAGAGCATGGAATAGATATAAAATCATGTGAAAGAATTCTAAATGTTGGAAAAGTGAGTGAGGAAGCGTGTAAAAATTGTTGGGCATTGCGGTTGTGTGATCAATGTGCATCGAAGTGTGTAGAAAATGGAGAAATGTCAAAATGTAAAAAGTTATGCCAGTGCACTAAATCTAAAGAAAATGCTCTGGATAAATTAATGGTTATAAGTATGTTGAAAGAATTTAATTATGATTTTGAGGAGAATTTATAATGAGTAAGATTATGATATATCCATATAATCCATTAGTTGATTATTTTGAAGAATATGCAGAAATGATTCAGGATTATGAAAAAGTGGTATTAGTGCTAATGTCTGGCGTTAAACGTTTAAAAAAGAAAAGCGAAGTTTATGAAGTGATAAATGACTGGAAAGATGGCATTGAGCAGAGTGATACGATCTTGTTGATAGAAGGTTTGTCTGATAAAGAAAAATATCAAGAGATTGTGAAATATTCTCTAAAAGCAGAAAAGAAAATTTTGGCAGAAGCGAAAGTTATCGAGTTTTTAGATCGTGATTTTCGTTCATTAGTATCAGCAATACATGAGTCAAAAGAATATGAGACAAGTGGCTCTGAAATATTGCATGAGATAGATATCCCAATTATTTCTATAATGGCAATGGGAGAAAACACTGCAAAATTAAGGTTGGAGTTAGCAGCTAAAGAACATTTTGAAAATGAAGGATTTAAAGTATTATTATATGGTTCTAATCCATTAAGCACTTTATTTGGTGCAGAAGTAATGCCTGATTTTATGTTCGAAAATATCAGTTTAACTAATAAAATTTTGGCATTAAACAAGCAAATTTATAGTGATATTCAAGAGAAAAAGCCAGATATAGTTATAATCGGATGTGCAGGTGGGATTATGCCGTATAACCGATATATTCATAACTATTTTGGTGAAATTCCATTGGCGGTGTCAAAAGCAATACCTATTGATATAAATTTAATTATATCGTACTTCTTAGAAGAAAAGGATTTGGATGGAAGATATTTAACACAAATAGAAACTTTTTGTAAAGAAAACTTTGAGTGTGGGAACAATTTGTTTACAATGTCAAATGTACATATCAATTTTAATAGGGAAAAGTTACAGGCAGAATATATGATTCTTGATAAAAAACTAACTGAAGAACAATGTAAAAAAGTAAAGAGTACCAGAATATTTGATAGTACAAATATGTGCAACAGAAAGAATATTTTTACAGAAATTCAAAGTTTATTAGAAACTGATTTTCAAGTGATTTAGATATAGAGGAGACAGTTATGGAGTATATTGAAGCAAAACAAATTGTACTTGATTCGATTAGAAAAGTTATCCCACAGGAGGTGGAAATTCCTGAAAATGAAAATCTTTTAGTTCATATGGGACCGTTAGATTTGATATACGTTGTTTCTTTTATTGAAGAAAAAAGCAATGTGGATTTATCTGAAAGATTTGGAAAAAGTCCGGAATATTTGACAATTGAAAAAATCACTAATTTTTTGTTATAAATCACAATTATGTGTTTTATAAATAAAATAATAAAGGAGGAGAAGACGATGAAAAAGTTAACAAAAGTACATAATCGTAAAAATACGGTTGAATCTTTTAAGACTTGTGGATGTCTTTGCACTTGCTATTGTGCAACAACACCATCTGCGACATTAAGCCGTCAGGGTTCAGCAGTAGGATCAGTTGTTCTGTATAACAGATAATTGTCCAGTGATATGGGATTGTCGTATATGATAATCCCATATTTTTTATAAGGAGAGAAATGAAATGAAAAAAATAGCATTAATAGATAGTGGCATTCACAGTGAATTTTTGCCATGTGTAGACTACTTTTATCATATAGAGGATGATAGAATAATTTCAAATATGAGTATTAGAAGTGTGCATAGTACGCATGGGGGAATTTGTGCATTCATTTTACGAAAATATTCATCTGATTGTAGAGTATATAGTTTGGAAATATTAGAAGAAAATGGAAAGACAGATATTAAAAAATTGAAAATAGCGTTAGAATGGTGTTTAGATAATGAAATTGATTTGATTTCTTTAAGTCTGGGTAGTACAGATTTGTTTAAAAGTGATGAGTTATACGAGAGTGTAAAAAAACTTTATTTGAGGAACATCTTTATAGTAGCAGCAGCCAATAATTGTAATTCAATAACATACCCAGCATCTTTTGAAGAGGTATTTGGAGTTAAATGTGACTTATCCGGGTTTTTATCAAATGGGGAAATTTTAGTAGACTCTTCAGATATTAGAAATATAGAAATTTCAGTAGGATCATTAAAGGAATGTCGAGATATGGAAAAATTTAATTTATCATATCATAATAGTTTTGTAGTTCCATACATAACAGCTAAAATTGCAAATATCTTAGAAGAAAAGCCTAATTTAAATAAAGCGGAAATATTAGACTATTTGGGAACAATCAATAATGATTATATAACAGAAAAATTTTATATAAAATCCTTTCCATTATTGTATAAGCCAGAACCAATAATAGTTAAGGTTGATGGAAAGGATTATTATGCAGGAGCCCTTAGAGATATTATTATGCAGTTTCGTAAAAATGGGTATTGGGCAATTGGTATTTCTGAAATACAGATAGAGGATAACATACTTTATTCATATGATAAGATAAAAAGAATAACGCAGAGGGAATGGCTTGATTTTATTGTTAAGGCAGTAAATCCGGATATCGTTTTTTTGGATAGAGATATTATAGATATCTCGATGGAGGTAGATGCAGTTGCATATATAGATAATGACCACGAAAATTTCGCAATAGACAATCAAGATTTAAGCAAGGAAAATGATGATGAAATAGATGGATTTGGTACAGAATATTTAGGGACTTTTGGAGATTATGGAGTATCTATTACAGGGGGAAGTCTTAACGAAATAAATCCAGAAGATATTTATACAGTAGGTCCTATAGATGAAGACAAGAAGCAGGAAATTATAAATAGTTTACTTGTAAATAGGGAAAAGGATGATACTGTGAATAGTATTATTGATGTAGAAATTTTCTTGAAAAATGAGGATATTAAGAGTGGTACGATTGTTAGATTGATGGAAGAATATTTTTCATGATGATTCGTTTATATAGCGAATCGATTTAAAAGATTTGATTGAGATATTTTGTATTGTGAACTATAATATAGATTCAAGAGATAAACGATATTGAATTTTAGAGTTGAGATATGGAGGCTTGATATGAAAAAAACAATATTGATTATTGAGGATGAAAAAGCAATACAAGAGATTTTGACAGAACCACTTAGAACGTGTGGATACGAAGTTATAACTGCCGAGGATGGATTGGAAGGAATTAATATTTTTCGGACGCATCCTATTGATCTTATCCTATTGGATATTATGTTGCCTAAAATAAATGGTTATGTTGTATGTGAAATGGTACGGAAAGAGTCGCTGGTTCCGATTATTCTTTTGACAGCACTTGATACAGAGGAAAATCAGATTAAAGGATTTGATTTATTAGCAGACGATTATATCACGAAACCGTTTTCTATCAAATTGGTTTTGAAGCGTGTTGAGGCTATACTTAGAAGAACAGAGTCGGTTTTGGCTGGAGATGCTATATATTACAGAGAGATGTCAGTGTTTGAAGTACAGCGTCAAGTGTTTATATTGGGAAAAGAAATAATATTAACACCAATAGAATTTGAAATTTTATTGCTGTTTTTGAAAAATCAAGGGCGAGTATTTACAAGAGATGAGCTCCTCAACCTTGTGTGGGGATATGAATTTATCGGCGAGGGAAAAAGCGTCAATTTCCACATTATGAATTTGCGAAAAAAGTTAGGCGTGGATTACATAGAAACTGTCAGAGGGGTGGGATACAAAATTGCGAAAGAAAATCAGTAACTCTCTAAGTACAAAAGTGTTCTTATGGGTATTTACCGCATTGACTTTGTGCAGCGTTCTGATATACGGTATTGTCCTTATATTCGTGCCACAAAGTTATCAGCTTACAGGTAGCAAACAGTTTGAAACCAATGCAGGAACGTTATTTTCAGCTTTGGAAAACAAAAACTATGAGGACGGAACAACGCTGATTACAAATTTCTGTATTGAAAACAATGCCGTAGCGATGTTAGGAAATGAAAAGAACAGCGTTACTTTCGGAGATTTTGACAATATTGGCGATGAACTGTCAACGGCACAGACCTATACAACGGATGTGACCTTTGCCGAAGATAAAGCAAGCTACACGCTTTCCGTTATCTCTCTTTCCAAAACGGCAAGTGAACTGTTCAGTCTGCTGCTTCGATTTATCCCGTTGGTATTGGTGGTTATTCTGTTGCTCTCTTCCCTAAGTGCTTTTATTTGCAGTCGAGTAATTGTTGCGCCGATTGCAAAAATCAGTCAGATTTCAAAACGAATGATCGAGCTTGATATGACTTGGCGATGCGATACAGACAGAGGGGATGAAATCGGTGTACTTTCTGCCAGTCTGAATACAATGGCTGCAAGGCTTAAAAGTACAATGGAAGAATTGGAAACAGCAAATCAGCAGCTTACTAAAGATGTCAAGAAATTTAGGAAACTTGAGGAACAGCACAGAAATTTCTTTGTGGCTGTTTCCCACGAATTGAAAACACCGTTGACTATTCTGAAAGGTCAGCTTGAGAATATGATATTAGGTTTTGGGGACTATCAAAATCACGACAAGTATCTGCCGCAGGCATTAAAATCCGCCGAGGATATAGAATACTTAGTCAAAGAGATATTGTCTATTACGAAAATGGAAACGATGAACATTGGCAGTTCTCTGGAAATACTTTCTTTAGCTGATATGATAAGCAAAGTAGTCACAGAATTTCAGCCCTTGGTGACTGAAAAAGACATTGCTATTTTGCAGAACATCCCAAAAGATATAAGCGTGTCGGTCAATCGCAACCTGTTCGGAAAGGCATTATCCAACATCATCGGAAATGCCATCCGCCACTCAAAAGCAGGAGCTAAAGTTTATGTGGATTTTGACAAGGATACGCACACTCTGATGGTGGAAAACACAGGCGTATTTTTAGACAAGGGCAATTTGGAAAATATGTTTACACCTTTTTACAGGACGGACAAATCCCGAAGCAAAGCTACAGGCGGAAGCGGTCTGGGATTATACATTGTAAAGACAATCCTTGACCTGCATCAAATGGGATACCAAATCACGAATACCGACAAAGGTGTTGCGTTCTATCTAAAATTGAATTAAAACCATCTTCTAAAGAAGCCGTCAGTTATCTGGCGGCTTCTTTGCGTCCGTAAAAACGAATGAAACGCATACCAAATGCTAACCTAAAACTAATCAAAAAAAGATATGATTGTCAGCAGAAAGGAGATGTTGCCTAAATGGATTATAAAAAGCGGGCAGGTCTGTATCTGCTCCGCAAAAAAGGAAAAGCCATCAGTATCTTTCTGCTCATAATGGTCGTTTCGACCTTTCTCATTTCCTGTTTTTCGCTTCTAACCGCATCCGAGAAATTAGGGAGCGACATTCGAGGAGCTTTAGGAGCTGCCTTTTATCTAAGGGCAAGTACAGGCGTCGTATCAGACGAGAACGGTGAGATGTCAGTTACGGAAAACCATATCCGTATTACTGATAATGAGATAAAGCAGATACAAAGCTGTGGCGATATTGCATACCACAATCCTATCAATTATGGATATGCCAAGGGCGAACAGCTTGCCCAAGGCAATCCCATTACCTTTATCCACGGAGAGAAACATACTGAGGATAACAATATGGGAGCAGTTACAGCACTTCGCTACTCTGCATTGGAAACAGATTTTGTAGACGAGGTACTAACTCTTTCCACAGGCAGACATATTACGGAAGCAGATACAAATGCCATTTTGATAAGCTCTGATGTGGCTGCTGTGAATGGCTTGTCTGTTGGAGATAAGATTATCTTGTCATCGTCCGAGCTTGGAGAAGCTGACGGCGAGTACATTGATGTATGGTCTGGAGAAAGAAAAAAGACAACCGTAATGATTGTCGGAATATACGACATTCTGGAAGCGGATGCTAATGTAACAGCAACCGCAGGCAGACAGGAGAATCGAATTTACGCAAGCATTGATGTTTTGACACAGCTTGCCGCAAGCGATCCGTCTGTTTATACAGGCGAGGTTGGATTTTATGTGACCGACCCTAAGACACTGGATGAGATTGTATCTAAAGTGCAGCAGATAGAGGAAATTGACTGGGAAACGCATTTTATCCGTACCAATGATTTTCAGTATTCTAAGATTGCTGATAGTCTTGCTTCCTTAGGGGATTTAATAAAAATCCTGTTGGTATGTGTTTCTGTAGTGAGTGCCGCTATTTTGACTTTGATTTTAACTTTGCGTATCAGAGGTCGCATACCAGAAGCAGGTATCCTTGTAGGGGCAGGTATTCCCAAAGGAGAAATCATAAAACAATTTCTGTTAGAGGTATTGATTGTTGCTGTTATTGCTTTTCTGTTCTCCTATGCTGTGAGCCTTGGAATAGGCCACAAGTTAGGTAATTATCTGCTTGCAGATTTTCAGCCTAATCTTATAAGTACTGCGGTATTGCAGAACGGAATAAGCGATACAGTGAGTATTGACAGCTATCTCACTTTGGGTGTGGTCAAGACCTTGCTGATATATGGATGCCAGCTTATTGTGGTTGTACTTTCTGTACTGCTCTCATCGGCTTCTATCTTGAAGCTGAAACCACGAGAAATATTGACAAAAATGAGTTAAGGAGGATATACGTAATGAACTTTGTAAAGAGAGCTTTTCTTTACTGCTTCCGGCAGAAAGTAAAGACATTGATTCTGTTTTTGGTATTGGCGATTATTTCGACCTTTCTTTTGACAGGTCTGGCAATCCGAGATGCGTCCGAGGATGCGACTGCGGATGTACAGACAGCTATTGGTGGTAAATTATTCTTAGAGATTGACCCCACTGATCAATACGATGCGAGCCAAGATGGATATGGCATGACCTACACCTACAACGGCGATTACATTACTCCAGAGATTTTAGATGCCATTTCAAAAGTGGACGGTGTTGTGGATTATAACTCTGACAATCCGAGAGGGTTCTGGGGAGCAGGCGTAGACTTTCAATATTTACCTGCGGCATTTAATTTGAGCTACACCCCTTATGGAGAGTCATCGGCGTATACGGCAGCTCTTTCCTCTGAAAAAAGCTCTGATTTTGAAAGCGGAAAATACAGCCTTGTGGACGGCAGACACATCACCCCCGAAGATAAGTATGTCGTGATGATTTCAAAAGAGCTTGCAGATTACAATAAGCTGGCTGTGGGCGATGTGATGACAATGTACTGTCTGGACTCCGACAGTAATGTGGAGCTTGAAATCATTGGTATTTTTGACGGTACGGAGGGTACTTCTGGGAACGGAGGTTTTTCTGTATCGGATATACCCGCAAACTGTGGATATGTAGATTACACGACAATGTTCGAAAACTTTGGTCGTAAGATAGATGGTTATACACAGATTGATATTTATGTGGAAGACCCTGTAAGCATTCAGAATGTCTATGATAAGGTAAAGGACTTGCCAGAGCTTCGTGGAAAATCCTTGAAACTGAGCATTGATACGGATGAATATGAGGTCGTACAAGCACCGCTTGAAACCTTGCAGAGCTTGGTGAATACCATTATCGTGATTATCGTTGTTGTAAGCTCTCTTGTACTGACACTTCTTTTGACCCTTTGGATTAGAGGGCGTAAAAAAGAGATTGGCGTTTACCTGTCTATCGGGAAGAGCAAGATGAGCATTATCGGACAATTCTTTGTGGAAACAGTGACCGTAGCGATTGTCGCTTTTGCAACATCTGTTTTCTTTGGTGGTCTGATTGCAGGAAAAGCAAGCGAGTTTTTGGTTTCCAGAGTAACAACAGGTGCAGCAACACTTAATGTTGAAATTTCGGCAGCGTATCTATTGCCTGTGTATCTTATCGGTATTGCCATTATTACGGTTGCAGTGGTGCTTGCATCGTGGACGGTGTTCCGTTTAAAGCCGAGAGATATTCTTTCAAAGATGAGCTAAGGAGGTATAAAACGATGAGTATTATGGAGATAAAAGGAGTTCGCTACTCCTATGATAACAAGCGAAATGTGTTAAAAGGTGTGAGTGTCGAATTGGACGCAGGGAAAATGTACGCCATACTTGGACCGAGTGGCTGTGGAAAGACAACGCTGCTTTCCTTGCTTGGTGGGTTAGACAGCCCCCTTGAGGGGCAAATCCTTTTTGAAGGGCAAGACATTGAAAGCACAGGTCTTGCCACTCACCGCAAAAACAATATAGCCTTTATCTTCCAAAGTTATAATTTGATTGATTATCTAACACCAAAAGAGAATGTTGCTCTCACTTCTAAACTACTGCCACAGCCTGTTTTAGAGCGTGTCGGACTGACCGAAGAAGAAAGCAAACGAAATGTTTTGAAACTCTCTGGCGGTCAGCAGCAGCGTGTAGCGATTGCCCGTGCATTAGCTTCTGATGCAAAGATCATCCTTGCCGATGAGCCGACAGGCAATCTTGATGAAGATACAGCGGCAGAAATCACAGCAATTTTGAAAGAATGTGCTCATCAGATGAATAAATGCGTGGTTATTGTCACACACTCTAATGAGCTTGCAAAGCAGGCGGATGTTATATTCCGATTAACAAAGGGAAATTTACACAAAGAAATATATTGAAAAGGAATACAAAAGAAAATGATTATGTTAAGAGGAATTATTACATTAAATCGGGGAATTATTACATTAAATCGGGGAATTATTACATTAGGTTACAAGATATGAAAATATGCGATAAAATTATGTAAAAACAAAGTTTAAGATAGGAGATTGAAATGAAGAAGTATTTAAAGAAGATGAATATGATGCATTATGCTACCACATTTGCTTTACTGATCACCACATTTGCAGTAAACACTAAATGTGTCTACATTTTTCATCAGCCAAAACAAAATGATAAAATTAAAGAATTAAAAAGATTTTAATAATTGACAGAGCAGGCATGTGTGGCATGTCTGCTTTAATTGAAGTAATAAGAAAACTTATTTTTGAAAAAAAGAGGTGTGTATAAATAATTAGTTAATCGCAAATTGCTCCACATATTCACAACCAAAATACGCTTAATAAGAATAATGCAATACGCTTTATAAGAATATTCTGAATGGTAATAAAGGATAAAATATAATGGAATATTACATATAGAGGAGTTGCATTTATGGGAAGTAGGGTAAAAGAACTTAGAGTGGCTAGAGGTATGAGTCAAGAAGTGCTTGGTCAAATCCTTGGGATCACACAGCAAACTATAAGCAAAATAGAAAATGGGAAGTATGATATTCCTACGGATTTGTTAATAGGTTTGGCTAGTTTTTTTAATGTGACAACAGATTATATTTTAGGAATATCTGATATTAAGCGAAATTTAGAAGGTCAAATTAAAGTCAATAAAACATTGGATGATAATTATGAGTTAGTAATGCAATACAACGAATTAAATAAAATCAATAAAAAGACATTAAATATTATCCTGAGTAGGTTGTGTGAAACACAAAGGGAGAAGCAAAATGATTAAAATAGCAATTTGTGATAATGATGTTGCATTAACTTCTCTTATTGAGTGCCTACTGTATAAGATTGCGCAAAAAATGAGTATTGCGATTGATGTAGATATCTTTTTTGATGGAATTACTTTAAGGAAAAGTATGGAACAAGAAAATAGTTATGATTTAATATATTTGGATATCGAAATGGAAAAACTAGATGGTATAGAAACTGCCCGGCAAATAAGAGAAAAAGATTACATGGTATTGATTATTTATGTTTCAAGTTATGAGGAATATTTAAAAGAATTATTTGAAGTTGAACCTTTTAGATTTTTGAGTAAACCAATTGATGAGAAGCTATTTTACAAATATTTTCAAAGTGCATATGAAAGAATAGAAAAAGAGCAGGAATATTTTGAAGTAAAATTTAATAATGAAATTGTACATGTTCCAATTAAGAATATAGTATATTTCGAAAGTGAAAAAAGATATGTGCATGTAATAACAGACAAAAGAAAATATACATTATATGGGAAATTAAAAGAAATTGAATTGCAAATGAAAAATAGAAAATTTGTATTTATTAGAATACATCAATCATATTTGGTTAATTACAAATATATTAAAAGAATCAATTTGTTATCGGTTGTTTTGCATAATGGAATGGAATTGAGAATTAGTGAAGATAGAGTTAAAGATGTGCGTAAAAAATTTTGTGAAATAGCTAAAGGAAATATGAGCGATGTTTAACACTATTATGGATTTGGTATTATCATTTTTTTCTTTATATATTTTAGAATCTTATTTTTCCATATATTTTTTGAAAAAAGATATTACTTTAAGAACATTTGTTGCTTCTTTTACATATATAGTTTTGCAATATTTTGCCAATAGTTTGAGTTTGATTTCACCAGTAACTCTATTTTTGTTAAATACAATAATTGTAATAATGGTAGTTCAAATAAAATTTGAAGGTATGTTTACTACGAAATTTATTATGACTATTCTGTTGCTAATTATTTGGATGATTGCAGAAGTACTTGTAGGTTATGTTTTTAAATATAAAGGTATATCATACGAACAAGTAGAATTAGCTGGAGCAGTAATAAGCAAGATATTCTTGTTGATTATCGTAAAAGTAATTAGAACAAAGAAAAATTGGAAAACTAATCAAGAGATATCATTAAAATCTAGTATTGGCTTATTAAGCATTCCAATTAGCAGCATATATATTGTACATAATATTTTTGCTTTATGTAGTGAAATAGATGATAGTCTTATGTTTCCGTTTATTTCATCAGTAATTATTTTATGCATGAATTGTATGATATTTATTATTTATGATAAGTTGTCTTTAGATGAGGAATTGCGGAGAAATAATATGTTGTTTGTTCAGCAATTAGACTTAAGTGAAAGACAAATGTTAGAAAGAGAATTATCCGTACAACAGTTTAAAAGACTACGTCATGATATGAATTCACATTTGTTTAGCATAAAGGTATATATACAAAACAAACAAAATGAAGAAGCAATTGCATATATTAATAATATAGTAGAAACAGATGGATTATCGACAAAGGATATTTGCAAAACCGGACATCTTATGATCGATGCACTGATTAACTATAGATGTACGATTGCAGAAGAAAAGGGAATACGGTGTAGTGTTTTTCATCAAATACCTTCGACCATTTCTTTTAAAAATAGTGATTTGTGTGTTGTTTTAGGTAATGCATTAGACAATGCAATTGAGGCAACTGAAAAATTAGAAATGGATAAGCGATATATCAATCTTAGAATGTTATATAATAAGGGGTGCTTTTTAATAGAAATACAGAATTCTTTTGATGGGAATATAAAGACAAATGGAAATGGTGATTTTATAACAACGAAACAAGATAAAATAAATCATGGAATTGGCATGTTGTCTATAAAGAAAATTGTTAATGCATATGGCGGAGAAATGGATGTGAATGTAACTCAGGATAAGTTTGATATGACAATTATGTTATATGACTCGATAGGAGAATAAGAAATGATAGAGAAAATTTCTCACAAATTAGCTGTTTTAGCAATTGAAAAAGAAGAAATTAGCAGAGAAAATTATGATATATACAAATATGGATTTGTAGTGGGAATTGAACTGTTAATAAGTATTGTGTTCAGTATATTATTGGCAATTAGCTTTAAGAGTGTACTAGAGTTGTTTTTGTTTTGGATTATTTTTGTTCCGTTGAGAGCGTTTGCAGGTGGAATACATTTAAAAACATTTATAGGATGTTTCTTTTTGTCTATGTTCGTGTTACTTTCGATAATAGGAATTGCAAAATATGGAGAAATAGAATTACTTTATTCCAATATAGGAATAGCATGTCTTATAATATTAATAAAAATAATAAGTATTATACGAGAAAAAGATATGGCAGAAAAGCAATTTTTTATGGGAAAACTTAATCTGACACTTTTAGGTATAATAGGTTTAAGTGTTATATTTAATTTTTTTAGACTTGATAAATGGATAGCATTAATTTTTCTTACACTTGTAGTAGAAACAATCTCATTAGTTTGTCAAAAAAAGTAAAATTAAATGACAAATGAAGAGGAGAAATAAAAAATGTCAGAACGAAAACAATTTGGAATTTTACAAAAGGTAATTTATATAGCAGATCAATCTGATGTTTGTCATAATATTTGTGAATATTTGGATGGAGAATATCAGGTAATATATAAATCAATATCAAAAGCATTGAAAACAAGTCAGATGTTGAGAAATATATATGCTTTATATATTATAGAAATGACGAATTTTACACAAACAAGTGAAACATTGATTAATAAAATCCGTCAGAACTCTAATTCTCCGATTTTTTTTGTTTCTAAAGCTAATTTATTGGAGAAGCAAAAGCGCGAGGCGGTTTATGCATTTGAAAGTGGTGCAGATGATTATCTTGGTTTTCCGTTAGATATAGAAAAAATAGTGATAAGATTAAGGGCGTTAATTAGAATGCAAGAGCGTATTCATGAGAAAATAAATATCTGGCATTTTCAAGGGTTGAAAATTATTTTGGAAAGTAGGCAAGTTTTTTGTGGAGGGACAGAAATTGTATTAACAAAAATAGAATTTGACATCATATGTTTTCTGGCACAGCAAAATGGACGGGTAGTTACTTATAAAGAACTGTATGAAGCTGTTTGGAACAGAGAATATCTTCAGGATGATGCAAATATTATGGCACATATACACCGGATTCGTCAGAAGGTAGAAAGGGACATAAAAAACCCGAAATATATACAGAATGTGTATGGTGTCGGATACCGCTTTGGGGAATTTGCTCAATAGATCTCTTAGAATACTTTTTAAAGATGGTGGACAAATGGCTGGCTTTGGTTTATCCATCTATAACATTTCGTATTTCAATACACATTAAATTGTATGAATACATATTGACTGCCACTATATGTTGTGTTACTATAAAAATGAAATTTGTATTTGTATTCATCAAAAGATGGATAGTGTATTTTGGTTTCGGAAAAGTCCGGAAGTGAATTATGAGGAATTTGAGATTCCTGTCTGTCACAAGAAATATAAGTGAGGCATTTAGAATGAAGAAATTCTAAGTGCCTTTTTTGTGTTTTGTATGCGGTTAGGATGAAGACAAGTACAGATGAAAGAAAAGGATAAGGAGGTGTAAAGAAAAATTGAAAGAAAGGAGGATACGAATAAAGTGAATACGAATAAAATGCGATACCAGTGACAAAGCGTTTAGAAAGAAGTTTCTAAGCGCTTTTTTAACAGGAAATGAAGGAGGATATACATGAACAAATCAATTATGATGGGAAGATTGGTAAGAGATCCGGAGATTAATTACACAACAAAGAAAGATGGGGATGAATTTGTTGTAGCAAACTTTCGTATTGCCGTAGATAGAAAATACAGTGACGAAACCGATTTTTTTCCATGTACGGCATTCGGCTGGCTGGCAGAATTCGTAGAAAAGTATCTGTATCAGGGCATTAAAATCGTAATCACCGGAAGAATGGAAAACAATAATTACACCAACAAGGATGGGGATAAAGTTTACGGTGTAAGACTCTGCTGTGATGAGATTGAATTTGCCGAAAGTAAGAACAGTCAGGACGACGATGAAGATGATTCCAAAAACAGGAATAGAAGTAATAAGAGCAGACAGAGTTCATCAAGAGGAAGGAAGAGTTCAGGAAGTCAGCGCTCATCAAAAAGCAGTTCGGGGAGATCAGGCAGAAATTCCAATTATTCTTCCGGGAAGAGCAGCCGCAGTAGTAGCCAAAGAGGTCGGTCATCCAGAAATGATGATGTGGATGAGCAGTTTGATGATATGGACTACGAAGAATTTGATTAAGGCATCCTGGGGGATTTCCCCCGGGAAGAAAGAGGTAGTTTATGGAAGCGTTAAAGAGGTTGGCAGAAAAATATAAATGGCTTTGTATTCTTACAGGTGGGATTGGATTTTTTTTATCCCCTTTTTTATGGCCATTTTTTCTTATGATTATTTTCCAGTCTTTAAGTCTTGCGGCACCCATCATAGTAGCAGCGTTTATTATAAAAACTGTACGGGAGGAAAAAAAAGATGAACAGAAGAGTAACAATGGAAGTAAACAGACCGAAACCGAAAGCACAGATTTTGATACCTCAAAAGATGTATCAGACAGGGGAAATTCAGCGTATCAGAAAGCTGAGAAGGCAGATTTATCGGAAAGGTACCAAAAAGAAGGAACGCAGCCGCTAAAGGAATCTTATATGCAGCATGAGAAAAGTGAGGCAGAATGCAAGGCGGTTGTCTGGTATCAGATGGAGGGGAAGGAAAGAATCCAGAACCTGAAGGTAAAATTAGAAAAAACAGGTATCCGGCAATTTTCCATCAGTCCGGAAGGCGTTTGCTGTGTGCCGGAAGGAAAATATTTTCGAAGAGTGGGGATGTTGCGGGCATTCCCAGCTCACGAGACAAAGATATTAATCCAGTACTTACATAAAGATCATATCCATGCAGTAAAAAAAGGAAAATATCTATGGTTATCGTGGGGAAAGGAGCGTAAGTAAATGATACATGCAAAATCCATTGAACGAATATTTTATAATGCTGGGAATGGTTATACTGTTGCCGCTTACCAAACAGAAGAGGAATTACCGAAAAAAATTGTCCGTTCTTATCCGGGAAACACCGGATATTTTCAGGCAGTTGGGATTGAACTTCCGACCGGTGACGGTGTAGAGGTTGAACTGGACGGTGAATGGAAAGAGACAAAGTATGGCATGCAGCTGGACGTTTCATTGTTTCGCATCTGTATTCCCGAAACGGAGGAGGGAATCAAAGCTTATCTTGCATCTGACATGATCAAGGGGATTGGACCGGTAACAGCGGAGCGCATTGTTGAGAAATTTGGAAAGAAAACATTGTACATTATGGAAAATGTGCCAGAGAAACTGCTGGAGGTTTCAGGGATTACCGAGAGCAGGTTGGAAACAATCATGGAGGGTTATCAGAAGAGCCGGCAGTTGAGAGAATTGATGGTTTATCTGGCGCCTTTTGGTGTGACCTCTAACAAGTTAATGCGGATACAGGAACATTTTGGAAACAATGCTTATCCAATTATTAAGAAAAATCCGTTCCGATTGTGTGAAATCAAAGGACTTGGTTTTTTGACAGTAGATCCGATTGCTAGAAAAGCGAAAAACTTTAAAGCAGATAATCCGGAACGCATCAAAGCAGCAATTTTGTATGTGCTTCAGCGTGCTGCTGATGAGGAAGGACATCTGTTTTTGGAAAGTGAAGAAATTGTAGAACGGTCTGCCGAGCTTTTAAATCATGCAAGAGACAGAAAGAAAGTTTCGGAACGTATAATTAAAGATATTGGGAATGAAATGATACGTAAGGATCAGACATTGATTGGAAATGGTGGTGGAATCTATACTAAACAAAATTTTGAAGTGGAAATGGGAGCTGCGGCAGAGTTGATGCGGCTTTTAAAGCGAAAGAGGAAGAAAGTGGATATAGAGCCTCTTCTGCAGCAGATTACAGCCGAAGAAGGAATTACATTAAGTAAAACACAGGAGCAGGCAGTACGCCAAGTGTTCCAGTATCCGGTATCTATCATCACCGGAGGACCGGGAACCGGAAAGACAACTTTGATTCGCATTATCATCCGAATTCAGGAAAAATTAAACAAAGATTCTTTAATTTTGCTTTGTGCGCCGACCGGGCGTGCCAGAAGGCGTATGTATGAAAAAACCGGATTTCCGGCAATGACCATGCAGAAAGCAGTGGGGATTCCTTCAGAGAATGAGGACGAGGAGGAATCGTGGCATGTCGGTAAACTGGAAGATGATTTTATCATAGCAGACGAGTTTGGCATGTGTGATATGTATCTGGCAGACCGGTTTTTCTCAGCCATAAAAAAGGATGCAACCCTTGTTATGATAGGAGACAAAGATCAGCTTGGCAGCGTGGGACCAGGAAATGTATTTCATGAGATGATCGTTTCAGGGATGATTCCGACTACCATTCTTGATTCCTGTTTTCGTCAAGAGGAAGGAAGTACGATCGTGGAAAATGCAGTACGCATCAATCGGAAGCAGACAAAGCTTATATATGATGATATCTTTGAATTCTATTCAGCGAATGCGCCGGAGGATGCGTCAGAGATCATACGTGATTTGTATGAGGATTACTGGAAAACACATGGGAAACAGACTGATGATATACAGGTACTTTCACCATTGAAAAAGAACACTGCGGCAGGTTCCGACGCACTCAATGAGATGTTACGGGAAGTGGTTAATCCAAAACGACGTGGACGGAAAGAAATAAAGAACGGAGGACGTCTTTACCGAGAAGGAGATAAGGTCATGCAGACAGAAAACAGGGATGATATTTCAAACGGTGATCTTGGCGAAGTTGTAAGCATTTTTAAGAAAGAGGGAAAGACGGTGATGCGCGTAGACTTTGGAGATGACCGGCTTGTGGAATTCTCTGATGATGATTACTGGCCGCTGGTTCACGGTTATGCAATGTCGGTACATAAATCTCAAGGAAATGAGTGCCCTGTTGTTATAATCCCTATGCTGGGGTGCTTTTGGCGCATGTTACAGAGAAATATTTTTTACACTGGAATCACACGTGCAACAAAAAAGGTGATTATTGTAGGAAGTAAACGGGCAGTTGCTCAAGCTATCCGAAATAATACAACGGCTAAACGTAATACACTTTTCGGAATGCGTTTAAAACAGGTAGGAAAAGAATTATTGAATGCATATGAACAGCGTAGTGCATAAATCATAAAAATTATTATAAAATAAAAGTGAGCGGTTCATCATTACGATGAATCGCTTTTCTTAATAATATGGAAGGAGAAGTTTATGTATTTTACAAAAATGAGCGAAGAGTATTTTTCGGCTGTTATTGATTTAGAAAAACAATCTTATCCTGAAGAAATGCGCATGGGAATGGAAGGTTTGAAAGAGGAAGCAACGCAGCCGGAGTTTTTTTATTATTCAGTAGCAGGTTTTTCTAAAGGAGAACTTGTGTGTTACATTATTGCATATATTCCTCAGATTTATGCCGAGTATCACTCAAAGCAGATTTATATAGCTGATGTAAATTGCCCGGATTTTCAATATTTACCAAGATTATTGTTATTCTTTTTCCAGCAATGCGAAAAATGGAACCGTAATAAGAAGCTTTTTCATGCAGAAATGAGAAGTACATCCTACCATCTTTTGGATAGTATTGATAAATGCAAAAAAAGAGGGATAAAAATTATAGAAGATCATATTTTGCATAAGTATTACGATAATGGAGAAGATGCTCATCATGTGATTTTTAGCGTCGATTTAGAAATATTAGAAGAAAGCAATTGGAAGTATGGTTTTTGGAGACAGATTGATAAGATGCCTATTGGAGAAAGCGCTTATATATCATCAGTGCTGAAATTTTTGAAGAAACCGATACAGGATGGTGTTGATTTTCACAAAAAGAATCATATGAAATTTATAATGCGTAATATGATTGAAAAATGGATTGATTACTATAGTATGTTCGGAGAAACGATCCCTATAACATCTGATTATTTTTTATATAACAGGATCCCGGAAGAAACGAAGGGCATGGATAATCATGAGATTATACATAAGTTTTTTCAAAAAGCATTGGATCGTTATCAGTTATTTGGATACAAAGAAAAGAAAGATATGAGAGATAATGAAAAAGGATATTGTTATGATGACTATAGAAAATGCCTTAAAATATACAATAAAGGCAAAATCTATAACACATCCTATCGAAATACGTTATCAGGCTATCGCTGGCTGGAACATACCTCCAGAGAATTTGGCGAACAGTATTTTCGAAAATATAAACGCACATATTATGTAAGTTATTTTAATAAATTTGGTTTATATCATCCTATGTATCCGGTTCCATATATAACAAAAAATTTATATTTGTTCTATTTGGACAGAACGCTTATTATTGATAAATATTTAAAAGAATTAGATGAATTGTGTGAGAATGAAAAAGAACAGTTTATTTTCATGTGTGAGACAATTTATCATATAGTATCAAAAAAATATGCATCCGGGTGTATTGAAAATATCGTCAAACGAAGAAACAAAGAAGAGGGGAATTATTTCCATGACTGGAATCTGATTGTACAAACATTATTTGATGGGAAAATGCTTCTTACAACTGGTGCAATGAAAGCTATTTTAACAAAATCATATAATCAAGCTTTAAATATATCAAAAGTTATAGAAGGCGTATGCCGGTACCTCAGAATAGAAAAGGAATTACAATTGCAGCCCAATCAAAAAAGAGTCCGTAAAAGATTGAGCAGTCTGATTAGAAAAAATAAAGATTGTAATGATTATCTGATGGAATTAAAAGAACATGTAATGGAAGCATATAGTAAAAAACTGAATTTTTCAGAAATGGAAAAAGAGATGGTGACAGATTATATGCAGCGCATACAGACGTATTGTCCAAATGTTGTATTATATGATTTGTTTCGTGAATATGGAGATCATAACCTGTCAAAATTCATACGTGGAAAATATCTCTGTTTGTTTAAAGCACAGGAAATCCGTCTGTCTTATGAGGGATTATCATCCTTTGTGAAAACATTGTTGAAAAAGCAAACAAGACAGGCAAAACATATTTATCGCAGGCTGAAAAAGGAAAACCTATTGCATACAGTTTTGGAAGAGAAACTGACGTCGGTTCAGTATCGTGAAGTGCTGGAAATTATGAAATTCCATAATGTAGATAATCTTCCGGATGAATTAAAGAAACTATGTAACTTTAAAGTGTTAGTAGAAGCAAAAGGTTCCCCGGAATATTTGACAGCGGGTGATGCAACGGTGTGCTGTATGAGCTATGGCAGTATCAAGGCAAAACAGTATGCACTGGAAAAATGATTTGGAATTGTAAATGTTTATTATAAGAACAGAGTGATTGCCAATTCTGTGATATGGATCAATGAACCTTATAATTGTCTGGTGTTGGACAATATTGAAGTACATCCCAATTATACGGTTTATAATCAAATTTTAAAAATATGTTTTCGCACTGCTGCAGAACAGCTTATGAAACAATATCAGGTAGGATGGGTTGTACAAGGTACCTGCTATAATGATCTTATATTGTACAATGATGAGCAGATTGAAATTAGATTTCCAATGATGAAGCCGAAAGAAGTACAGTTGAAAACATTTTACTCAGATGCGGTCAAGTGCAAACTCGTTTGTGAAAAAGAACCGAATACGGGGATTAACTCTTTGGTGTCGAATATTTATCTTTCAGCAGCATAAACGTGTTAGACATTAGAAAAAGAGAGTCTCTCTTTTTCTTGACACTAAGAATGGACAATGCTAAGATAAGGTTGTAATTATTATTTTACACATCTATGATGTGTCCTGTAACTTTAGTTCCATCGGCATTTAGGATGGAAGTATTTAATTTCAGAGAATTCTGCATAAATTTCAAATTTAAAATGACAGGCAAAGTATGAAAAGAAAGAATCATGCTTTGCCTTTTTTATTTGCGAAAAAGGAGGATAAAGAAAACGCATGGTCAAGAATGCCGATGCTCATTTGGAATATGCAGAAAAGAACGAAAGGAGGAATATTTTTTATGGCGGCATTATATGAAACATGGACATTTCAGGAGGAATTACCGGATTTATTTCAGAAATTGATTCATGACCTGGGAAGAACCAAAACGAGTACAAAAGTTTCGGACTGCTCACAATATAATTCACTTCGGGCAAAATCTGCCACATTGCATGCGCCCACATTACGTGCAATTTTATGGCTGTCTGGGGTATTTGCAGGTGCAGAGACGGAAGGTGCGCTCGGCAGACAGTTCGGTGAGGGCAATACAACAAATTATTATTGTATGGAATGTAAAAATGGCGAGAGCCGTTATGCTCTGATTTATAATTGGAGAAATGGAAAGTTTAAAGGCTGTGTACAAAAAGCGGATGCGGTGTCGGTTTTACCATCCATACAGGAGGAACAGAATATAGCAGAACGGTACATTGCACTGCTTGCGTTTGCTAGCACGTGTTATAGAACAGAATTGTATGATATGGAATTCACGCAGCATTTTGAAAAAATAATGCAAATTCTGGATATGAATGAAGAAATAGATGAAGAGGAGTTTCTGTCCAGTGCGTATATTTGTTGTGACAATTTGTACCGGCGTGTGGAATCCTGTATTCCATTAGAAGACGGCGGAATACCGATAGGAGAGCCACAGTTTACAAATTGTGAGTTTATTGAGTCTTATCGGTTGAAATCCGGTTTATATGGTGCAAACCAGACAGAGGTAGGCATGTTTCAGCTGCTGACAGCAAAAAGACAGCTTACAGAATCAACAATCGGAGAACTGAAAGCGTTTTATTATCAGGGGAAGGAAGTTGAGGAAAAGTATCAGGCTTTGATTCCAAAGTTACCGGATGATTACAAAGTGAATACGGCTACACAAGAAATTCTTTCCATGATTGTAAATACTCCTTCCCGGCTTTTTATGATGGAAGGGGATTCTGGTTCAGGGAAAACAACAGACACAAAGATTATTGCACAGCTGCTTGGGTATCCTCGGTTTGTATTTACATGCGGACCGGGAACGGAAGAGGTGAGCCTTATGGTATCTCTTGTTCCAAACGTAGATACGGCTGCAAAAATTTCAGAAAGTGAATTGCCGACATATGAAGATTTTCAGATAGATCCCGCTTCTGCTTTGGCAGTGTTGACAGGGAACTACCAGGTGGAAATTGATGAAGCAACCGCATTTCGTGAAATATTGAATGCAGCAGTTCAGCAGGGATATAAACAGGCGAAAATGGAAAAGGACTTCGTGAAAACAGAATCTACAATCATTCAGGCCTGCCGGATGCCGGCGGTAATAGAAATTCAGGAAGTTGCCATGATTGAAAAGCCGGGAACTCTTACTCGACTGAATGCGCTATTTGATGACGACGCAAAAACAGACCTACTGAATGGCGAAGTAATTGAAAGACACCCGGATACGGTGGTGATCATGACAACAAACATGGATTATATCGGATGCCAGATGTTCAATGAATCAGTATTGTCAAGAATGCATCTGGTACAGCACCGGAAAGAATTGAGTGTGGAAGAAATGGCGGAACGTGCCATTTTTAAAACAGGCTGCAAGGAAAAAGAGCTGATTTACCAGATGGCAGCAGCCATCAGTAAAATCAAGAAATATCTGAGGGATAAGCAGATACGCGGCGGTGTATGCGGATACCGGGAACTGGAAAACTGGGTGTGGAATTACATGACATCAAAAGATGTTTTGGAAGCAGCAGTAAATGCTGTAATTAGTAAAGTTTCCCCATTTCCAGAAGAAAGGGACACTATTTTAAGTACATTCATTGAGCCGGCTTTTGAAGAGGCGGCATAAAGGAGGACTATGAGAAATCGTCAGGAATGGAAACAACGTGTGCAGGAAGAAAAAGAAAACCTGGAGGATTATGAAGTTTTTGAATCGGCGGATTACAGGACAATGTTACATTCGATCGCCTATGAAATAACGGCGGGGACTTTGAAAACGGTGAATCTTGTAAAAGAACCAAATGAACCTTATGGAGGAAGATGTTCCAGTTTACGGGTGCTACTCAATATCGCAAATCAGGTAACTATGAGTTTTCCAACGCTTGCATTAAGAAGTGATAGTATCGTTGGTATCTTGGGGCATGAGTGCGGACACTGGAATTTGTCAGATTTTGAACTCCGAAAAACCTATCTGGATGAAATGAGGCAAGGGAGATGGATGATACAGCTGCCGCTTCCGAAAGACTGGACTGGACAGGAACAGATGATGGAAATTCAAGAATTTCTTACCGGAGATCATCCAGCTGCAAAATGTATAATGACAGAGACTGCCGCATTTATCCAGAACATGATTGAAGATGTGTATATAGAAGAAATCATGTGCAGAAGGTATCCGGGAAGTATCAGGCGTGGAATTTTACAGAACCGTATGCGGAACATGGAGAGAGTTCCCAGTATGAAAGTCCAATTAAAAGAGGGATACCGAAAGGTATCAGTGATGTTAAATCTGATGGCACAATATTCTCTGACAGGAACGGTAAATAACTGGGAGATGGAAACAGGAATTTTATTTGATTTGCTGGAAGAGACAAAACCGGTTATTGATATCGGAGTCAGATGTAAAGAACCATTGGGGCGTCTGAAAGCGGTCAATAGACTTCTTCTACTGATTTGGGAATTGTTGAAAACAGAGATAGAAGAGATGGAGAAAAATATAAAACAGGAAGAACCGCACTCAGAAAAGAATGGAAACGGGCAAAAGGAAAGTGCTGAAAAAGATGCCGTTTCACCTAACACAGAGCAGAAGATTCAGGAAGAATGGGGAAAAATTAAGAGAGAACTCCCAGATTTTCTTTGTCCCAAAGAGGAAACAGGAATGAATAACACTTCGGTAGAACTCAAGAGGGAGCAGAAGGAGAGGGAAATCAAACCAATTGAAACAAAAGAACAGCTGTTACGTTGTATAGAAAAAATTGCAGAATCCAAAGCAGAAAAAAACTATAATGCAGAAATTTTAAAGGAACTTTCAAAGGAGTTATACGGTACAGAATTTAATGGTGATCACCAAAAAGTGAAAATGATAGTGGAACGTAAGTCCCAGATAAGCCAGCGGGATATCATGCGGTATGAACTATTAGAGCCACAAATCAAACAGACAGTACGGAAAATGAATGCGGTTTTGCTGCCGGCATTCTGTCAGCAAGGGGAACGTAGGGAAAAACAATTGTTTTTTGGAACTTCCATCAATATGCAGATGCTTTATGATCCATTTCATCGTTTTTATCAGAAAAGAGAGCCTGCAAGGACATTAAATGCAGCGGTTGTAGTTTTGATGGATTTGTCAGCTTCCATGTGGGGAAGGCGTTTGGAAAAGGCAAGATGCTGTTGTCTGTGTCTGTATAAGTTCTGTATCAGCGTGGGAATTCCGATTTTGGTTTATGGACACCATACGAACGGAGAAGGGCGAACTTTACGGAAAGAACTTGTGACATTCCATTCTCTTGCAGAATTTGAGCCGGACAGAAATGACTGTTATCGTATCGCATCTATAGATGTGGCAGGATCTAATAGAGATGGGGCAGCATTAACCTATGCAGGTGAAAAACTAGCCAGAAGACCGGAACGGACAAAGCTTTTATTTTGTATCAGTGACGGCCGCCCCAATGGTGCATTGTATTGTGGGGAAGAGGCAGAAGCAGATATTCGGAATATCAAAAAGAAACTGGAAGCAAAGGGTATTATCGTGATGGCGGCTGCAATTGGAGATGATAAGGAAACGATTGAAAGAATTTATCAGGAAGGGTATCTGAATATTTCAGATCTAGACACGCTTACGGTTATGCTTGCGAGGGAAATATTAAAACGAATACGGAGATAAAAGAATGGCAGCCAAAAACAGGCTGTTTTTATTTTGGAAAGGAGGACACGAATGAATATGGCGGGAAAAATAAGAGATAAAAATGAAACTATGGATATGGATCAGCTGTTTTCCGGTGGATATATCATAGAGTTAGAAACGGGAAAATATCTGAGCGGTTATAACAAAAAAAGTATACGAAGTTCCCCGCCGGAACGGGCAATACGTTTTCGTAGCAAACAGCAGGCGGCAGAGTTTATCAGCCAGCATTTATGCTACGTTGGATTGGAAGCATGGATTTGTGAAATTTTGTGGGTACTGCTTTCGCATAAGTACGAGTTAGAGGGTTTAGCAGAATATTGGACGGGAAGTGTTTTTTCAGATCAGTTTCAAAGTGCAGTTACGTTCACTACTTATAGAGAAGCAGAGAGATATCAAAAAGTACATAACCTGGAAAACACAAGCATGATAGAACAGCAATGTTTCCGTAGAGAGCAGATGGTGATAGCAGCCTGATAAAATTTACGGATGTTTATGGATGGATAGGGGGAACCGTTTTGCGGTTCCCTCAAAAGAAAGAAGGGATGTAATGTTACAAAAATTTTTTGAAAATATTTTTGATGTGGAGCTTTACTGTCAAATGGTAGATTTGATTCTCAGATTGTCAGAAAATACGAACAGAGAACAGGCATATCGAGAATTTCAGGACCATGCTCTATTTTTCAGCTGTCCTGAACAGGGCGTGGAAGAGAGATACGGTCTGCATTATCCGGGAGAGGTTTTGGAACGTCTGGAAGAAAAAATGGAGGTCAAGGTGGAACAATTACGCTCACTTGGTCTTGCGCTTGCAGAAACCAGGAAATTTCAAAATGCCGGTATGTTTGTTGGAAAGCAGAAGGCTTCATTTTGGAAAAAGTTCAGACGAATTCTTGCAAAAAACGATATTTATATGATGGGGATCCTATATCTCTGTGATGACAAGGAAAAATCAAAATTGTATCAGAAAATGTGCAATTGTCCTATTCAGAAGTTGCAGGAACTGCTTTTTATGCTGCATATGTTTGTGTATGATGATGAGTTTTGGGAGACGCGGAAACACGATTTGAACCAGCTGCTTGGAACAGAACGTAATTTCTCAGTTTATGCTTATAAAGAAGTCTATATATGGCTTACGGAAAAATTTTCATGCAAGTTGAAAAATTACCATAAAAAAGATATAGAAGTATTAAAATATCTGTTCCGGCTTCCATGCAGTTATGCAAAAGAAGGCAGTACGGCAAGGAAAAAGCTAATAGAAGCAGGATACTCGAAAAGAGAGATTATGTTTCTTAGTATGACATTGCTTTTTCAGACCGACCTTTACACAAAACTTAAAATAGATGGTATGACTGCAGAACGAATGGCGGTTGAAACATGTCTTTTATTTTTGAGTGGACAGGAAGATTATTCTCAAGAAGCGTATGAACTTTGTAGAACCCTCTTTGAAAAGTATCGTTATTTTCCAGTGCGATTAGAAGGGGAGAACGGTATCATGGATTACCTTTATTACAGGTTGGAAGTCCAGAATATAAAAACATATCAGCTGCTATACGAATGTGACAATTATAGAGAAAGGCATAGCAATTGGTTTTTGATTGATCTCACAGATACGAAATGGCATGAACTGAAACAGATACTTACACCAGATGCTTTTGAAAACTGGGTATTGGAAACATTGCAGCAAAATACCTACACATCGGAACAGTTCAAACAGTATTTGTCAGCATACTTTTCTTTGACAGGTGAAGAGATTACAGAAATGTTCTGGAAACGAAAAAATTATACGCTTTCCTTATTGTTTCCACAGTTTGTAGAACGGGGACATCTAGAGCCACTAGAATTGTTAGAGCAGTATTTAAACGAGGTGGAAATACCCAAAAATAAAATACGGGAAAAGTGGTTTTATATGGCCGATTATCTGCAAAATTATATCAAAGGTCTTTCGTCACCGAACTCATATGAAATGTTCATGAAATTGATAACAAGTTTTGGCATATCGAATCAATCCAGTATGTTTGAAATTGAGAAGTTGTTATGGGACAGTATAGGAATGAAAAGTGATTGGAGGAATCAACTTTCCTTTTCTTCATTGGACTTCATCCGTCCATTTTTAAGTGTTGAAGAGCATCAGGAATTGTTCCGGATAATAGAACAGCATATTTTCCATGAATACACAGAGTCATATGTTGATTTTTTAGTACGGATATTGAGTGATAGCAATAATTTTCTTTGGTTTGAACGGGAGGATGCAAAACAGCTTTTCCATAGACTGGAACCTTGTCTCACAGACGGATCTGACCTAGAAAATCTCCGGAGGATTTATTTGACGGAACAGGAAATATCTGTGTTGGAAGAACAGAAGAAGAAAAAGGAATTGCGTCATCAAGAATACAAACAGTTGATGGCAAAAAGAGAGATACGCAAAGACTTTAACAATCAGATTTCATTAGGGAAAAAGGAAAATTGCTTATTCGGTACACTTCAGAATTATATTTCAGGATATTCGTATAGAAGTGCTGAAAGGCAAGAAAAGTATTACATTACCAAACAATTTTTATTTGATTCCTTTAAGGGAAGCCCCGTGAGGTATTTGAAGGAAAGGGAGATACAGGGGTTGCTGAAGGTGTTAAGCATTCTTTGGAAAGAAAAAATTTTAGAATTTATTGACCTGAAAAAGATTGTTGACAAGGTGGAAGTGGAAAAGGAGGAAGAAGTATATGAAGCTGCTTGATGCGATAGGGAAGAATTTATCTTTGTATCAGGAAATGACACAGGCGAGAGTGCCATATGACTTCCTGAAAAAGCAAGAAAAAGAAGTACTTTTGCAGTTTTGTAAAAAAGTCAATCAAATGCATATGGGTGAGATTATAGCTGCATTACAGTCGGAGGCAATTGTCTATCTGATCAAAGATTCAGTTTTTTTATCTTTCCTTTTGAAATTAAATTGTGAAGACAAGATAGACACCGATAGGTTAAGTCTTTTATTAGCACATGCAGAAGAGAATAGTTTATTATCAGATTATAAGTATGAGGAACTGTACAGGGTTTTGACAGACGAACATATTTTTAGTGAATGGAAGTATGAATATCTGAGGTATTACTCACAATACGGGTTTGACGATGAGCAGAAAACAGTACTGATGTATGGATTAGAAAAAATGAGGAATTTTACAGAAATCTCATTGTCCGAATTGTCAGAGTCCGAGCGTATGTTGCTAGTAAAACCGTTTTTCAAAGCGGGCAGAATCAATAACATAATCTCAGAACGTACAATATGGAGATACTTAGAACAGACGGAAGTACAGGAAATACTGCAGACATTTTCAACTGATTGGAGAATTTCCAGTGGATTGAACCTGAAACAAATGGAGGAAATCGGAAGTAATGCAGATGCTATTTTAAGAGATTTAAAGATTGTGATATCTTATCTGCCAGATGATTGTCTGGAACTATTTTTTGAAAGATGGATGGAGAGTGAAGCGTTGGTGTATGATTTGAAACAGTTAAAGCGGAATCTTCCAGATGCAAAGAATGAGGAAATTATCAAAATGGTAAAAAACCGTACCTCTTATCTGAACTTCCTATATGGCAATTATCTTTCAGAGATGAATCTGGAACACTTATATGATAAAAAGCAAGACCTGCTAATCTATGCAATTACGCATAGAAAAAAACATTTTCTTTCAGTGGTAAAAGAGAATAGTTCTGCCTTTATGAGATTATCCAGATTTTCACTTTTATTGGATAAAGATGTATATACAACATACCTAAATCTGAATACGCTGAATGGGAAAAATCTTCAGGAAGCATATGATTTGAGAGAGTTACCAAATGAAATAAAGAAACATCTAATCGAAAAGGACTATACTTTTGCTGAATTGAAATTATTTGCAAGTGTAGGAGAACAATATGTTCGGCTATATCACAAACTATATGCTCTGAAATATGATGAACGTATGAAAATAGTACGGGAACTTGTAAGAAAAGAATGTATTTCCCAACATATCAGCGAAGAAAGTCTGGATAAGATAACAGAGAAATTCTTGCAGAAGCCGTTATCCCAGTGGATTTATGGGGAACTGGGGCATGTGGAAAATCTGTCGTGGCACTGCGCAATCCGGATTCTTGAAGAGTGGGAAGAGTTGGAACGATTTATTCCAGGAGCTAAGTCAGAGCAGCATCTTTTGTTTTTGCTTAAGAACCGGGAAAGATTGAAAGCGTATCCAGATTTTGAAAGTGTGATGAAACAGGTAACTGAAATTGATACCACATGGAAAACGTTATGCCAGCAGTTAAAAATCGAACCTTCTTTTGCTGAAGAAAATCAAAAAGGTGTTCGGAAATTCTTATATCAAGGCGGTGCAGAAATTATCGGACTATTCTTGCAAAATTCAGAAGGAGAGAAGGAAAAGATTAGAAGACTGTGCCTGGCAGAAATTGCAGACAGGTTTTATGATGTCAAGTATCATGAAGGTGATCTGGAACATGAGATTGCACTGGAAATTTCAAAAGAAAATGAAGTAGCATGGAGGGAAAATTTAGTCACCAGGAATGGAAATGCAAAACTTTGGGAAGAAGATCGGCTATTGCCGGTTATGCAAATTGGTGAATTGGTAGGACATACGTGCCTTTCTTACCGGGATGGTGGGTATAAGGAGTGTTTGTTATCGGCCTTTGATGCAAATAAAAAGGTCTTATACTTATCTTTGAATGACCAGTTTGTTTTTCGGGCATTTATACGATTGACGAAAGGGACATTGACAAAAAATAAAGATGTGAACCGTTGCTTACAGTTTGTGGATATTACAAAAGAGAAACCAGCGGAATCACCAGGCCAGAGGAATAGCAAGGAGCAAAAAGAAGTTCTTACTTTATTTTTGGAACGTCCATATTTTAAAGGGATTTCTGATGAAAAGCAAAAGGAAGTTATACAGATAGTACTGCGGCTGTTAAGACGGAAAGCAAAAAAAATGTCGGCACAACTTGTTCTGAGTAATGATTATGAGGGGCTGGTACAAAAAGAGTCGGGATTTATCCGTACACAATACTATATGTACATTTCTGCTTCCAAAAACGGAAAACAGTACTTGGATAGTTTAGGTGGTATGGCAACTGTAAATAATGAAGGCAGTTATAGGAGAGGAACATTTCTTCTGCCAATTGAGTTTTTTAACCAGAGAGCTGCGTAATGAGGAGGAAAATCTATGACTAACAGGAGAATATTAGATTACAATTGGGAATATGGAACAGAAAAAATTATGATTGTAGGGAAATATGAATCTGGCGGATTGTATATAGGAATGCTTTGCGAGATAGATGGAAACTTGGAATTTTTTTCGGATCTTACAAAAAATATTCCTGGATACGAGTTGGCATATAATGAAGCATATATTACGTATGACTTTCGAAAAAGTAACCTGGCATTTATTGAAAGATATAAGTTGGGCGTGTTAAAGCCAGCGTCTGCACGTTCTGGTTTCTGTACATATCCTATGGTAGCTTTTGATTTAAAGCGGCTTGCAGAACTAGATCCGGAGGGGACAAAGCAATTTGCCCAGCAAGTGGGGATAGAACTGGGATAATTGTATATGCGAGAATTTGATAGTTAATACTTCTTTTCATAATGGGTAAAGGAACATTTCTTTAGGAATCAGGAAATGTGATTCTGATTTTTGCTAGAAATGATTTTGGAAATGCGGTAATAGTTTTTCCGGTGCTTTATCATAGGCGATAAAAGTTCAGAAAAATATATGGTGTTTCTGATAAAGAGTAATACGATAAAGAAAATATCATATTAGGAGAAGCCGATATGAGAAGACGCAAAAAAATGGAGAATATATCCTGGAGGAACAGTTTGTAACTGTAGAACAGTAGATCAAAACAACAGAGGTAGAATTAAAAGAACTGTGTCTAAAAGCAAAAGAACTCAGAAAGAAAATCGAAGAGAAACAGAAAAATGAGTTATTTAGTGTATTGATTGTTTCGGAAAAATGCTGTTACAGGTGATTGACCTGTAACGGCATTTTTATAGTGCGCTTTGTAGCGCATGTTACGAATGGATGAAAGTTCCTAATTCCTCTAGTAATGGGATGGATATAGTAAAGACCAAGGACATGATGTCGTGCATGACTGCGAATCTGAAGGAAGATGGAGTTGGGCTTTGGGTTTGACGAACAGAAATTACATCAGGATATAATTAAGTATAAGGTTCTTATGTAAATCGAAGTTTGATGACTACAGTTTGTAAAAACTAAGGAAGCACCGAGTACCGAACGGTATCCTAGGGGGCGGCTAATTAACTAATGATTAGATCCTATTCGATTGGAAAGCCTTTTATAAAAAATATTAGTTTACTGCAAAAAAAGTTTAATTTGCTACATTATATTTGGCCAGTTTCATTTTGGGGATAAAATTATAAATGGGATAAGAACGTGATTAGAAATTATTGAATTTTATTGTAGTAGTTGGAGGTGACAAACTAGACTGTATTTTAATCAAATATGTACACCGCTGAATATATAGAACTATAATGTTGGTAGGAATTGAAGTTGATGAAAATATGGAATATAATACTTCTATCAATTAAATCCAATAATGTAAGAATGTGAAAAAGAAGGAAGAGTTATGGAAGCGGAAAGAACATTGATCAGAATAGCAGTTTGCGATGATAATTTGCGTATTTCCTCTGATATTGAAGGCTGGATTATGGAATACAATAAAAGCTCACAGGCTAATTATGTAGTAGAAATCTATTATAATGGGGAAAGATTATGCAAAGACATGGATAGTGGTACAATGTACGACATTATATTTCTGGATATTGAGTTAGAAAGCATTACAGGGATAGAAGTGGGGCATTATATAAGGGAAGAATTACATAATGATGATAGTCAGATAATTTATATTTCATCTTTTACAAAATATGCACTGGAACTATTTCAGGTCCGCCCTATGGATTTTTTGATTAAGCCAGTCAAAAAAGAACGAATTATAAAATCTATTGAAACAGCTACAAAATTGTTGAAAAAAGGAGAGGTTTGTTTTCAGTATAAACAAGGGCGAGATTGGAATAAAATCTATATAAAGGATATTTTGTATTTTAAAGGAAAAGACAGAGAAGTGGAAATGATTACAAAGGATAATGTGATTATTTTTTATAGTTCTTTAGAAAAGGTATTCGAACAGTTAAAAAACTATAATTTCTTTTATGCTCATAAATCCTTTTTAATAAATTATTTTCATGTGATAGAATTTTTTTATGATAAACTGATTATGTCGAATCAGGATGTGATAAAAATTGCACAAACAAGGCGGCGTGAAGTCAGGGAAATACAAAAAGAATACTTATTTAAGGAGAAAACATAATGAATTCAGTGGACATTATTTTTATTTTTAGCAATATAATTAATACATATGTTATTTTCCGGTTAATGCACTTGTTTGCTGGAGAAAGAAAGTACAGTAAAAATATAGAAATCATATCCTATTTAGCATATTACCTGGTATCAGCAGTATGTTTTTATTTAATACATATTCCTATTATCATGTTGATCGGTAATTTGATATTATTTTTCGCTATTTCGTTTAACTATAGCGCTACAGGAAAAGAACGTATTTTAGCAGTTGTTAGTATCTACTGTATTTTGTTTATTATAGAGATGTTGGTTGCGGCAATAACTGGTTATATCCACTTCCCAATGAATTCTCAAGTAGAATATACTTCAGTAATGGGATTAGTTACGAATCAGATTTTAGGGCTGGTGGTAGTGAATTTTTTAGGGGTTAGAAAAAAACAGAAAATAGTTTCTATTCCAGCGGTATATTGGTTCTGTATTGTAATCATTCCTTTATTTTCCTTATATTTTCTGGTAACTATCTTGGATGTTGGGAACCTAAATAAAATAAATACTATTATTTTGATATCATTTTTGCTGGTGATTAATTTTTCGATTTTATTTTTATATGATTTTATTGTAAATATTATGTCGGAACGTACCAGTAATCTTTTGCTTGAACAGCAAAATAAATATTATGCAAGACAGATTGATATCATGGAAGCTGCAATGAAATTAAATAATTTTATACAGCATGATTTGAATAATCATTTAATCTCAGTAGAGTCTTATTTACGGATGCAGGATATTTCTTCTGCATTAGAATATATAGGTAAAATGAAAAAATATAATGGTGGAACTGAAGAGATATATTCAAAAACAGGAAATTCTGTGATTGATAGTATACTGAATTTAAAATTGCATGAAGCCACAATCGATGATATCCAGGTAGAACTGAAAGTGCAAATTCCTGAGCAATTAGGGATAGATTCATTTGATCTTACGATTATTTTGTGCAATCTATTAGATAATGCCATTGAAGCAACTCAGAAATTGAATTCAGAAAAGGAAATCAATATTTCACTTATATACGATCGACGACGGTTGATAATATCAGTAGAAAATACTTATGCAGGAAAACTGAAAATGAAGAAGGAACAGTTATTCACCAGTAAGGAAGATGAGTATTCACATGGTATTGGACTGAAAAATGTAGGAATGGTTGTGGAAAAGTATAAAGGTACCGTTGATATCTCCTATGATAATACTTGGTTCAAAATATATGTCATGCTATATATATAGATGGAATAGTATTTGACCGCATAAAACTGTTGGTTTACTGCAAATATAATTATTTATAGACATGCTCTAGTAAAATAACATTATAACAACAAAATGTTATCTAAAGGAGGATGCCACATGAAAAATTTAAAAAAGAAGGCTGCTGCTGTATTGGCAAGCACAGCGAAAAAAGTTGTAAGTGCAAATGTAAATAGTTGCTGTATGTATGTAATGTATCAGCCAAAACTTCCAGCAGGTGCGGAAAAACTAAAAAAAAATTGATTGAAGGTAAGGTGAGATGCGAGAAAGTCTCACCTTGTTTTTTTAGGGGGAACGGATTATGAAAAGAAAAATTTCGGAATATTGTATAGGGAAGTTATTGGAGTATAATGAGATTACAGATGCAGAAATTGATTTGTATGCATATGGAATTGAAAGTGTTATTACTATTGCTATCAACTGGAGCATTACTCTTTTTCTTGGAATTATTTTTAAGCAATTAATTCCTACTTTGATTTTTTCAATAATATATATACCATTAAGGAGTTTTGCTGGAGGATATCATGCTAAAACAGAGGGGAGATGCTTTCTATATTCATTAACGCTAATAGTAATATGCGAAATAGTGATTAAATCATCTTTGAGCAGAAATTTCCACGTATGGATGGTTCTGTTTTTAGTATCTATAATTATCATTTATATATGGGCACCAATAGAAGCTGAGAGTAAGCCTATTTTTTCAGAAGATAGTAATAAATTTAGAAAGATTATTTTTAAGATTGTAATTTTTTCGACTTTATTATTGCTCATATTTATAAGAAAAAAGAAATATATTTGGTGCCAATCAGTATTTTTAGCATTTGTAATAGAAGGTTTATTATTGATGATAGAAAGGAAACGAAGAAACACATTAGTTAGCTACAAAAAACATATACTTGACTTCAAATAGAAGAAACATAGAAGAAGTTTTGTTATTATTTAATCAAGCAAAAGATAGATGCTATTTATTATTAAAGATAAAGAGCTATTCAGACGTCAAATAGCTTTTTATAGAAATGATCTCTCGGAATCTTGAGTGATCATGCCAGCAAAACTCTGGCATTGAACTT
>ERZ791843.228-NODE-228-length-48564-cov-53.303_pt1 | contig 48564 bp, 54 predicted proteins | sample MGYA00510290_ERZ791843 | MGnify/ENA primary metagenome ERZ791843 (study PRJEB30046, sample SAMN00715254) | human gut metagenome | study: EMG produced TPA metagenomics assembly of the A metagenome-wide association study of gut microbiota in type 2... | reverse complement strand
TTGTAGCATTCCGCTGGAGAGCGGTCTATAAATACTACTCTTTTATAATACGAGGTATTTTTTATATGGCTACCGTCATCTCAGGATGAGGTCACAATGTGGTGTGGGGCGAGACCGGAGTCTTGAGAATACCCAAACAAAGGAAAGGAGCTGACAGATATGGCAGCTATGAATATGAATCAGGAGCAGTTTAAGCAGTTGATCCGGGAGGAAAAGCCTGTTTTGGTGGATTTCTGGGCGCCCTGGTGCGGCTATTGCCGGAGGATCGGCCCTGCGTATGAGAAGATTGGAGAGGAATACGCGGACAGCCTCGCCGTCGGCAAGATCAACATTGACGAGGAGCCGCGGCTGGCGGGGGCCGAGGGGATCGAGGACATCCCAACTCTGGTGCTGTACCGGAACGGAAAGGCCGTGGATTCCATCACCGCGCCCGGCTCAAAGGCAGAAATCGACCGTTTCATTCAGGAAGCCTTGGCGAAATAACGGAGGGTTCAGATATGAACAACAATCATGTTTATGATATGCTCGTGGTGGGCGGCGGCCCGGGCGGCTACACCGCCGCCCTGTACGCGGCACGGGCGGGGCTGGACACCATCGTGCTGGAAAAACTGTCCGCCGGTGGGCAGATGGCCCTGACCGAGCAGATCGACAACTACCCCGGCTTTGAGAACGGGATCGACGGCTTCTCTCTGGCGGAGAAGATGCAAAAGCAGGCGGAGCGTTTTGGGGTACGCAGCGAATACGCAGAAGTCCTCCGCATGGATCTGACGGCGGTTCCCAAGCTCGTGGAGACCAGCGAGGGGATCTTCCGGGGGAAAACCGTGGTGCTGGCCACCGGCGCAGACCCCAGAACGCTGGGCGTTGCCGGAGAGACGGAGCTGTTGGGCCGGGGCGTGGCCTACTGCGCCGCCTGCGATGGGATGTTTTACAAGGGCAAAACGGTGGTCGTGGTGGGCGGCGGCAATTCCGCCGCGGCAGATGCCCTCCTTCTCAGCCGCGTGGCAAAAAAAGTGATCCTCGTCCACCGCAGAGACACCCTGCGGGCCACCAAGATCTATCACGAGCCGCTGTCACAGGCCGAAAACGTGGAATTCCGTTGGAACAGCGTCGTTTCCGCGCTGCTTTCCGGGGACAGGCTGACCGGCGTCCGCCTGCGGGACACCGTCACCGGTGAGGAAAGCGTGGTGGACTGCGACGGCGTATTTGTCAGCGTGGGCCGACAACCCGCCACGGCGCTGGCGGTGGGCCAACTGGCGCTGGACGGCGGCGGCTATATCGTGGCCGGAGAGACCACGGAAACCAGTATTCCCGGCGTTTACGCCGTGGGCGACGTGCGGACGAAGCCCCTCCGTCAGGTGGTCACCGCCGTGTCGGACGGCGCGGTGGCAGTCCACATGGCGGAAAAATATATCGCGGAAAACCGATAAGGGAGGTAGATTGAAAAAGCCATGTTAAAGGTCAGGCCGGATACGACCGCAGTGGGGATGCCGACATATCTGCAAGGCAAACTGCCAGAGTGATGGCAGATAAGAAACCCATGTAAGATCGGGAGATATGTTGTCTCTCCATATCCAGTCCACGCAACAGTAAGCAACTGAACACAAAACACAGCCACAGATGTACTCTGCGGCTGTGTTTTTTTGCGTAGTATAGCTGCTTCTTCCATCTGCAAAACCCCGACGCTCCGTGGCTGACGGGGTTATCCGCACTTGCCAATACGCCCAAAGAGGGCTCCTTAACGCGCAGAAGGAAAGGGACGGTCAGTCTCCGGCGTTTTGAGAAGGAAATGGCTTTTGTGAAAGTCGAGCAGGCCCTCATCCCGCATTTTTCCAAGCTCTACAGACAGCCCGCTGCGCTCCACACCGAGGTAATCCGCAAGCTGCTGCCTTGAAAACGGAATGTCGAACTCATAGACGCTGCGCCGCTGGGCCTCGGCGGAAAAATAGGACATCAGCTTTGCACGCGTCGTGCGCTGGGCCATGTGGGTGAGCTTTTCGTTGAGCCGCAGGTTCTTCTCTGCCAGTTCGTCCAGCAGGTTGCGGATGATCCGGCTGTGGTGGGAGCAGGCGGAGGGGCACACGCTCAAAACGCGCCTTATATGCAGAAACATCACCGTCACCGCGCTCTCCGCCTCTACGCTCACGTTCAGTACCGCTCCCGGCGCGCAGGCGAATACCTCCGCGAAGGTCTGCCCCGGCCCGGTCTTGGAGAGGATGTTGCGGTTTCCCCAGATATCCTCCTGCACGATGAGGGTGCTGCCCGCCAGCACGAGACCCACCTCCTCCACCTGCTCCCCGGCGCGGAGCAGGCGTGAGCCTTTGGGGAAGGTGTCGATCCTCGCCCCAAGGTAGGAGAGCATGACGGCAAGCTCATCGTCGGAAACGCCGGAGAAAAGCGCCGCCGTATGAAGTACCGGAAAAAATTCTTTCATAAAAAGTTCTCTTTCGTTGAAAATTCAACTGACTTGTTGCTCTTAGTATAGTACAATGAACGCACAAAAGCAACAGGAGGATCGAACATGAAACGACGGATCATTGAAATCGATCAGGATAAACGCCCCGTATTTTGACGGCGCACGGCTCCTGATTGCCGCCGACTGCACCGCCTACGCCTACGCCGCTTTCCACGAGCGGTTCATCAAGGGACACATCACCCTGGTGGGCTGTCCTAAGCTGGACGGCGTGGGTAAGGATTCCTTCGAAGAGGCGTGAGCTTTCTGCAAGAGAGGCAAAGACTATGAGTTATGAAAATTGGAAGGACAAAATCGGCACATTTGAAGTGATGGACGTGCGGGGCAAAAAGATGGACTTCTTCCCCGCATTGAAGGCAAAGGCTGCCGCGATGAAAAACGGCGAAGGACTGCATATCATCCAGACCTTCGAGCCTGTCCCCCTGTACCCGGTGCTGGCCCTTATGGGCTTTGAGCATCACACGGAGAAGGTGAGCGGCAGCGAATATCACATCTGGTTTTATCGAGTGAAGAAAGGAGAATAACCGCATGAGCTACGAAAACTGGAAGAATAAGGCGCAGGGGTTTCAGACCGTGGATGTGCGCCATATACAGGGCAGCTTCTTTGAAGGGCTGAAGAAAAGAGCCGAGGCGTTGGAGGTGGGCGAAGGATTACACATCATCCAGACCTTTGAGCCGCATCCACTGTACGCTGTCATGGAGGGCTTGGGCTACGAGCACCACACCGAGCGGCGGAGTGAGGCGGAGTTCCATGTCTGGTTCTGCCGTGTGGAGAAGAAGGAAGGCGACAGCTCCGCTCCCTTCAAGCCGCTGGCTCTTTTGAACTATCCCATGATCGATGAAAAGCTGGGGCAGATCGCCGTGGATTTTTGGGAGACCACATGGCAGAGCGAGAAGCGCGTACTGCCCTACGAAACGCGGCTGCTGCTGTCCCTGACCAACGCTGTCGGTGCGGGCCGGATGAGGCAGGCAGCGCGGGAGCTGGTAAAGGCATATATCCACGGTGTGGAGAGTGCCGCGTTGGACGACGTGTTCGAGCTGCTGGCATGGAATCAGGGCATCGGCTTTTTCAGCAGCGAGATCGGCCCCTCGGCGCTGTTCCAGGCGTACAAGCTCATTAAAAACGGTGAGAAACAGGGCAAGTCCCGGGAGGATATCTGCAGTGCGCTGCGCGAGAAATTCGGGGAGAAGAACCCAGAGATGCAGGTCTTGAACAGATGATAAGGAGTTGTTTTGTATTATGACCATTCAAACGGTAACAGATGCCATCCGCTATGTAGGGGTGGATGATAACACATTAGCACTCTTTGAAAACCAGTACCCCGTCCAGCCTATGGGAGTGAGCTACAACTCCTATGTCATTCTGGACGAGAAAATCGCCGTGATGGACAGCGTGGATGCACGGGCGGCGGAGGAATGGCTTTCCAATGTAGCGCAGGTGTTGGAGGGGCGCAACCCCGACTATCTTGTGGTCACACACATGGAGCCGGATCATTCCGGCAGCCTCATGCGACTGGCACAAAAGTACCCGGAGATGAAGATCGTGGGAAACGCGAAAACATTTACCCTGATCAAGCAGTTCTTCGGCACAGGTGCATTGTCGGAAGACCGTATGCTGGAGGTTGGCGAAAGAGATACGCTTTCCTTGGGCTTGCACCGGCTGCGCTTTCTGCTGGCACCGATGGTACACTGGCCGGAGGTGATGGCAGCGTATGAAGAGGAGGAAAAGATCCTGTTCTCGGCGGATGCCTTCGGCCGCTTCGGTTCACTGGAACGGACTGCCCGTGCCCCCTGGGCGCCGCAGGCCCGGCGGTATTATTACAACATCGTCGGAAAGTATGGCGCACAGGTGCAGGCGCTGCTGAAAAAAATCTCCGCGCTGGAGATCAAAACGATCTGCCCGCTCCATGGCCCCATACTCACAGAAGACTTGGGAGAGTATCTGCGGCTCTATGATCTCTGGTCACAATGGAAACCGGAAGAACCGGAGGGCATCCTGATCGTCCACGCGTCCATCCATGGAAATACCGCATACGCATCGGAGGCTCTCAAGAGCAAGCTGGAGGGAAAAGGTGCGCAAGTCACCATGTGCGATCTGACGGCAACAGACCTTTCCTATGCCGTGACCAGCGCATTCTACTGTGGGAAACTGGTGTTGGCCTGCTCCACCTATGACGGAGGACTGTTTCCGCCCATGAAGGAGTTTTTGGAACATTTACAGACAAAGGGATTCCGGAACCGCCGGGTTGGTCTTATTGAAAACGGCTCTTGGGCACCTGCTGCCGCGCGGCTGATGCGCACCAAACTGGAGGAGATGAAGGATATCCACCTTTACGAAACGGTAGTGTCTCTGCGTGGTGCATTGAACCAAACCAGCGAAGCGCAGATGGACGCTCTGGTGGCTGAGCTCTGCGCGGAGTAGGCGGCGAGTCTGGCTTCGTCCGGCCGCCCGATGCCTCAAAAGCAAAACATCGTCGCTGATTTATTTAGACAACAATATGGCGTTGAGTGATGCCGAAGCTTTGAAAATGGATCGAAGCGCAGCCGCAGAGAATATCTGCGGCTGCGCTTTTTGCATTTTGACCATGGTGCAAACGGATGGCTTTGACCGTTACCCTCGGTTTCTAAAGAGACACGAAGTGTGCTACATGGAAGCGTATCATAGATCTGCTCCATAGCCACGCCCTCACTGCGCCAGCGTTTCCCGGATAGCCGCCGTCCAAGCCCTCCCGGGTCTCCACTATTCCCGCCTTTTTCAGCACCGCCTGCACCCGGCGGACGCGGGTGGGATTGGTGCAGATGTTCTCCGCCAGCGCTTCGCTGCTGAGGGAGCGTTCACTGTGGCTCAGGCAGACCAGCGCATGGACGGCCAGATTAAAAGAACTGTCCACAATCATCCCTCCTTCACAAGCTCGTAGGGCCAGTCGATGACACCGCCGAGACGGTATGCGCTTTGTCCAAACTAGATGTCTACCAGAAGATCACGGTAGACCTGAAGATGGATGAGTTGGACGTGACTGCTGCGGAGAACAAGGCTACCTATGAAGAGATCCGGGAGTACGTCAAGGAGCACACCGGTCTGAACGTGAGCAACCTCTATATTGCACAGGTCAAGCGCAAGTGCGGCATCAAGGAGCGGCAGAACTACAACAAGCCTAAGGCTGAGAACCCCAAGCAGCTCAAGTGCCCGCCGGAGAAGGAAAAAGCCATCCGGGAGGCACTGAAGTATTTTAAGATGATTTGAAATAAAAAAATAGACGGATGTCTGTCAACTGGCAGACATCCGTCCGTTTTTATGATAATCTGTTATGATCGCAGTTCCTCAAGCAATGCCGTACACCCTTCCAGCACATCCCGCCATGTGGCTTCAAAATCTCCCGTGAACCATGGGTCTGCTACCTCACGGGGCTGACCTGTATGCGCCATCAGCAGAGAGACTTTATGCTGTGGGTCACCGCCGACAAGCCGCAGAATGTCACACAGATTGCTTTCATCCATGCCAATCAGATGATCATACCGTGCATAATCCAGCCGAGTCATCTGCCGGGCGGTCTTGCCGTTGCAGTCGATGCCATGTTCTGCCAGCTTCTGCCGCGCAGGAGGATAGACCGGATTTCCGATCTCCCATGCACTGGTGGCGGCTGATGCGATTTCAAATCGCTCGGAAAGCCCTGCCTTGGACACAAGGTCTTTCATGATATATTCGGCCATCGGGCTTCGGCAGATATTTCCGAGACAAATAAATAAGATCCTGGTCATACCGGGTCGTTCTCCTTTTGGCTTACAAAAGTATAGCCGCCGTGGGTAGTGCGGATAAAGCTGCCGCAGCCGGCCAGCTTCTTTCGCAGATTGGAAACGGTATTTGCCACGACCTTTAAGGTGTCATCACAGTTTTGTCCCCACACAGCACGGAAAAGCTCTTCTTTTGAGAAGATTTGTCCTTCGTGGGAGGCAAGCATCAGCAGCAGATCAAACTCCAGTCTTGTAAGGGATGTTTTTCTTCCGTTGCACGACACTTCGTGGGTCATTCCATCCAGTGTAAGCCCCGGAAGAACCAACTTCTCCCATGAATCAATGGATATTTGCTCTGCCTCGATGTGCTCTCGTTCCAGAAGCATCCGGATCTTTTGCTCCAATTCCGGGTCGGGCTGTCGGGTCTTTATAACGATCATGACAAACTCCTGTGTGAATTTTATTCTGCGGCGGCATCCATTTCCCGGAGCAGGTTCACCATCTCAATGGCGCTGACCGCACAGTCATAGCCTTTATTGCCTGCTTTGGTACCTGCCCGTTCGATGGCCTGTTCGATGTTCTCGGTGGTCAGAACACCAAAGAGCACGGGAACTCCGCTTTCCAGTGAAATCGTGGCAATGCCTTTGGAAACCTCATTGCACACATAGTCGTAATGGCTGGTAGAACCGCGAATCACGGCACCAAGGCAGATCACAGCATCATATTTTCCGCTTTTTGCCATTTTAGAGGCAACCAGTGGGATCTCAAAAGCACCCGGAACCCATGCAACATGAACGTCAGCCTCCTGCACATCGTGCCGGAGCAGACCATCCATTGCGCCGCTCAGAAGTTTGGACGTGATAAATTCGTTGAAGCGGGCAGCTACGATACCGATCTTGATATTCTGAGAAACCAGCTTACCTTCAAACGTTTTCATTCTTAAATACCTCTTTCGTTGTTAATATTCCAGAATATGTCCCATCCGTGCCTGCTTCGTTTTCAGGTAGAACAGGTCATACGGGGTCGCCGTCATCTGAATGGGTACGCGCTGGGAGATCTCCAGCCCAAACTCGGAGAGCTGATATACCTTGTCCGGGTTATTGGTAAGCAGGCGCAGGCTTTTCACGCCAAGTTCCCGGAGGATCTGCGCGCCGAGATAATACTCCCGTTCATCTCCATGGAACCCCAGAGCGAGATTGGCTTCCAGCGTATCCATGCCCTGCTCCTGAAGTTCATAGGCACGCAGTTTGTTGATCAGACCGATGCCCCGGCCTTCCTGCCGCATATAGAGCAGGATACCCCGGCCTTCTTTTTCGATCTGCGTCATGGCAGCGGCCAGCTGCTGGCCGCAGTCGCAACGCAAAGAACCAAATGTATCTCCTGTCAGGCATTCCGAGTGGACGCGGCACAGAATATCCTTTCCATCGCCAATGTCACCTTTTACCAGTGCAATGTGATGCTCTCCGTTCAGGCGGCTCACAAAACCATAAGCTCTGAAGGTGCCATACTTGGTGGGCAGGTTCACCGTCGTCACCTGATCGACCAGTTTATCGTGACACTTGCGGTACTCCTGTAAATCACGGATGGTGATGAATTTGATCTGGAAACGCTCTGCCAGCTTTGCCAGTTCAGCGGTGCGCATCATCGTGCCATCCTCCCGCATGATCTCGCAGCACAGGCCGCATTCTTTCAGCCCTGCCAGACGGCACAGGTCAACCGTTGCTTCTGTGTGACCGTTGCGCTCCAGTACACCGTTCTTTTTTGCCAGAAGGGGGAACATATGGCCCGGTCTGCGGAAATCTTCTGCTTTTGCGTGGTCGTCCACACAGGCCATCGCCGTAATGGAACGCTCTGCGGCAGAAATGCCCGTAGAAGTAGAAATATGGTCGATGGACACAGTAAATGCCGTTTCATGGTTGTCGGTGTTATGCTGCACCATCTGCGGAAATTGCAGCTTCTGGACGAAAGCCTCGGACATCGGCATACAGATCAGCCCTTTGCCGTGGGTCGCCATAAAGTTGATGTTTTCGGTGGTGGCAAATTCGGCAGCGCAGATGAAATCCCCCTCGTTTTCACGGTCGGGGTCATCCGTTACCAGAATGATTTTTCCTTGTTTCAGGTCTTGCAAAGCTTCGGGAATGGTATTGAAGTTCATCCTAAACTCTCCTTAAAAGCCGCAGCGCAGCAGTATTTCTTTTGTGAGCGTGTTTTGTTTCGGTGCTTCTGATGGAAGCAGCTTCTCGATATATTTTCCGATAATATCGGTTTCCAGATTGACAAAATCCCCTTTGTGCCGCTGGTTCAGGTTCGTCTGACAGACGGTGTGCGGTATCGTGGACACGGAAAAGCCCGTAGGTTCCACCGCAGCCACGGTCAGGCTGATACCGTCTATGGTGATAGAGCCTTTTTCAACGACATAGCGAAGGATCGTGGGATCTGCATGAATGGTGTACCAGATGGCCGTATCGTCTTTTCGGATATTGGCAATGCGTCCGACGCCATCCACATGGCCTGCTACGATGTGTCCGCCAAAACGTCCGTTGGCCGGCATGGCACGTTCCAGATTGACAGCACTTCCAACGGTGAGCTGCGCAAGCGCAGAGCGGTTCAAGGTCTCGTGCATGACATCCGCAGCAAAGCTATCCGGGAAGAGCTGCCGGACGGTCAGGCAGATGCCGTTGACGGCGATGCTGTCGCCGATCCTGGTTTCTTCCAGAACCGTTTTTGCACGAACCGTCAGTACGGCGGAATGCTGTCCCCGATTGATGGATTTTATTGTTCCGACTTCTTCCACGATTCCGGTAAACACGGGTACTCCACCTCACTTTCGATCAGGAAATCTTCGCCAAGCTGTTCCAATCGGCTGTTCTTCAGGCGGAATGCAGCATCCGGAAACGAAACACCTGCACCCTCAATGGGTGCTTTGGCATCCCTACCTCCGAACAGCTTCGGGGCAATGTAAGCCTGTACCTGCTGCACGATGCCGCTTTCCAGTGCAGACCAGTTCAAGGTTCCGCCGCCTTCCAGCAGAATGCTGTCGATCTGCTCCTGCCCCAGCTGTTCCATCAGTTGCGGAAGATTCACATGACCGCATTGCTCTTCCAGACAAAGGACTCGGCACCCGGTCTGTTGATATGCCGCCTGCTTCTCTGGGTCGCCGCAGCAGGTCGCAAGAATGGTGGGGACCTGTTTGGCGGTCGTGACTACCTGTGATTGCAGCGGTGTCCGCAAATGTGTATCACAGATGATCCGGACGGGATCACGGCCACCCTCTATCCGGCAGGTCAGCAGCGGGTCATCTGCCAGAATGGTTCCGACTCCCACCATAATGCCGCGGAATCGGTGTCGCTGCCGTTGAACATGAGTCCGGGCAATTTCCCCGGTGATCCATTTGGAAGCGCCTGTGTATGTGGCGATTTTTCCGTCCATCGTCATGGCGTATTTCATGGAAACGAAGGGGCGTTTTGTGGTGATATAGTGGAAGAACACCTTGTTCAGCGCATCGCATTCCTCTTGCAGAACATTTTCGGTCACATCTATGCCGTGTGCGCGCAGGATTGCAATTCCTTTTCCAGCCACCAGCGGATTCGGGTCAGCAGAACCCACGACCACCCGGTGAATGCCCGCGTCCAGAATCGCATCCACGCAGGGCGGCTGCTTTCCGTAATGGCAGCACGGCTCCAATGTCACATACATGGTCGCTCCCTGCGGATCTTCGGTGCAGGATGCCAGCGCATTGCGCTCCGCATGAGCCTGACCGTATTTCTGGTGCCAGCCCTGTCCGATGATCCTGCCCTCTTTTACGACCACGGCACCCACCATCGGGTTGGGCGATGTCCACCCGCAGCCCTTTTTTGCAAGCTGCAAAGCCAGACGCATATAGTCTTTGTCGTTCATCGTGTCGCCTCCAAAAGAAAAAGCCCTGAACAAAAACGTTCAGGGCAAGCCGAAAAACACAAGGGATCCTTGTGCAAAAAAGAAAGCTCCAGAATGCAAACGCATCCCAGAGCAACCTCCACAAGCGCAGGACCGTACGGGTTCTGCACTTGATATCTTCTTTCATCCAGACTGTACTGTCGGCTTCGGAGTTTCACCGAATCATGCCTTACGGCTCGTGGGCTGTACCACCGGTAGGGAATTGCACCCTGCCCTGAAGATTTATGATTCAATTACAGCGGCATTATAGCACGGCTTCTTTCGGATTGCAAGGGCATTCTGCAAACCGGGACGAAACCGGGATGAAGCGAATCGCTACAACAATAAAATCACATCGTCCGTAGGACAATGTGAACGGAGAATCCAAAGGGGCGCGGGTCGCCAGTGGCGACCTCAAAATGCGTTGCATTTTGAAGCGCTTGACCGAGCCGACAGGCGAGAGCAGCGCCCTTTGGCACACGACTTTGCTTGCAAAGTCTATTCCGAACAAGACGGTACGAATGGGAGGTGCTGGAAATGGCAGCAGAAAAGACCAAGGTCTACACATGAAGGTAGATACCACTGCCATTGAGCAGGAGAGCGCCGCCTATGAGAAGCAGCTACGGCAGCACTACTCCACAAAATCCCGGCTTATGGAGGAGATCGACAGCCTTGACCCGGACGACCGGCACTTTATCGCCCGAAAATCTGACCTTGACGACCGCCTTTATAAGATGTACGATAAAATCGAAGAGGTGGAAAATGGACTGATGGATGCCCGGGCAAAGAAGCAGGCCATTGAAGCCGACAAAATCACAGGCGACAACATCTATAAGATCCTGATTTGCTTTGACAAGTTTTATGCCACCATGACCGAGGCGGAACGCCGCAGACTGGTGGAAATTTTGATCGACGAGGTGCAGATCTACCCGGAACGCCAGCCTAATGGACAGTGGCTGAAGTCCGTCCGGTTCAAGCTGCCCATCATCGACCATGACCTTGAATTGAGTTTGGACAATCAGGATCGTGTCGAAGTCGCAGACGCTCTGATACCCCAGCGCCAGCAGCTTTTGTGCAGCATCCTTGCTGCGGCGGCCGCTGCGGCAGTAGATCAGCAGCGTCGCCTCCTTGTCGGGCAGCGTCTCGGGCATTTCGCTCCCGATGCTCTCGTTGGGCACAAGGACGGCGTTTTCAATATGCCCACCATCGTATTCCTCCCGGGTGCGGACATCCACCACCACGATCTCCTGCGAGATCATCATCTCATAGGCTTCCTCGGCGCTGATCTTATGATACGCCGCCTTGCCGGGAGCGTCCTCCTCTGTCGGCACCGGCTTGTCCTTGGTTCCCCCGCAGCTCACCAGAAGCAGTGCAAGCACGGCGGCAAGTGCCGCGAAAAGCAATATCTGACGCATAATCAACCTCCAATGCAACTGTGTTTACTGCTGATACAGTTTATATTGAAATATAACAGATACAGTTAAAACTGTTAAGGTACTTCGAGGCAACTTTTGGCGCACAAGCCCTTTGTGGTTGTTGACAGAGAAAAAAATATAGGTATAATAAAAGCAAAATAATAAGACTCATTCTTGCATTTAGAGGGTTGGCGGTATGCCAAAATACGCAGAGGAGATATTGGCCGCCGTAACGGAGCTGCAGCAGCATCCCAAGGCGGAGCAGGTGTTCCTGGAGATGAAAAGGGAGCATCCCAGCATCGCTCTGGGTACGGTATATCTGCCCTGCCTGCCGGGAGCAGAAAAAAGACAATCTTATGGAGGAGAAGTATCATGAACGCTAAGGTATCTAAGCTAATCAACGAGCAGATCAATAAGGAGTTCTACTCCGCCTATCTGTATCTGGACTTTGCCAACTACTACGCCGCCGCCGGACTGGACGGCTTTGAGAACTGGTACCGGGTACAGGCGCAGGAGGAACGGGATCACGCCATGCTGTTTTATCAGTATTTGCAGAATAACGGAGAGGGCGTCACCTTTGAGGCTATCGCAAAGCCGGAGTGGGAACGAGGCGACCACATGACCCCGCTGAAAAAGGCACTGGAGCACGAGAAGCTGGTCACCGCCAGCATCAATGCCATCTACGCCGCCGCATACGAGGTCAAGGACTTCCGCACCATGCAGATGCTGGACTGGTTCATCAAGGAACAGGGCGAGGAGGAGAAGAACGCCGCTGACCTCATTACCAAGATGGATCTGTTCGGCGGTGACAGCAAGGGGCTGTATATGCTCAACAGCGAGCTGAAGGCACGGGTCTACACCGCGCCCTCGCTGGTGCTGTAAGCCCCGCGTGTCTGCGGGCTTTCGCATCAGGCAAAAGGCAGACTACATACAGGTGGCCTGCCTTTTCTTCCACCAGATGGTTAGAATTAACTAACCATGTATAAAACAGAAAGGACTTCAGAACTTGAACAAGGAAAAGGAGATCGAAACCGTTACCCTCATGGTGCGCCGGTATTATTGTGGCGTGCATTGGACAAGGGGCGAGGCGCTTTGTCCGGCGTGCAATGCACTGTTAGAATACGCCTGAGAGCGGCGGGACAGATGCCTGCACGGGAAAATTTAGTGGCACTTTGAATCCTTTCCGAGAGGCACAATGCGGCAAAAAATAAAGAAGAGATAAGGGCAACGGCTATGAAAGAACGAAAGACCTTCTGGGACAAAAATGCCGGTCGTTATGACCGCTTTATGCGAAAGGATCGGGCGGCATACGAAGAGATGTATAAGCTGATCCGGCCGGTGGTGAAAGCCAAAACGGTGCTGGAGCTGGCGACCGGCACGGGACTGATTGCAAAGCACATTGTGAACGCGGCAGCGCACATCGAGGCGACGGATGCCTCCGCGGAGATGATTGCCGAGGCCAAGCGTGATAACCACTCTGCCAAGCTGCACTTTTCCGTGCAGGATATGTTCCGCCTGCCCTATGCGGATAAGTCCTTTGATGTGGTGATCGTGTCCAATGCGCTGCACATCGTGCCGCAGCCGGAAAAAGCCCTGCAAGAAATCAAGCGGGTGCTGAAAGAGGACGGCGTGCTCATCGCGCCGACCTTCACCCACGCGGGAAACTCGTTTTCCGGCAAGGTCAAGGCATTTTTCATGAAGCTGGCGGGCTTCCCTCTCCACAGCAGATGGACGAGCGAGGAATACCTGCGTTTCCTGCGGCAAAACGGCTGGACGGTGCGGAAAAGCGCTGTCCTGAAAGCCTCGTTCCCGCTGACCTATGCCGAGTGTGTAAAAATGGAGGTGTGATATGTCATTCTTTGAAAATACCCGCAAGCCCGTGGGCTTTGGCGGGAAAATTATGGTCGCCATGATGAATCTCGGTCACAGCGCCGTGGCCCGGTGGGGGCTTCAATTTCTGAATACTGCGCCGGACGCCAAGGTGCTGGACTGCGGCTGCGGCGGTGGGGCGAACATCCGACGGCTGCTGAAAAAATGCCCACAGGGCGTCGTCAAGGGCATCGACTATTCGCCCGTCAGCGTGGAGAAGTCGAAAAAGGTCAACGACGTCGCCATCGCGGAGGGTCGCTGCGCCGTTTTGCAAGGCAGCGTGGCAGATATGATGTTTACGGACAACTGGTTCGATGCGGTGACGGCCTTTGAAACCGTCTATTTCTGGCCTGATCTGCCTCGGTGCTTCCGGGAGGTTTACCGGGTGCTGAAGGTCGGCGGGACATTTCTCATCTGCAACGAAGCAAGCGGCGACACGGACAAGGACGAGAGGTGGACGGAGATCATCGGTGGCATGACCATCTATAAGGACACCGAGCTGAAGGCGTATCTGGAGCAGGCGGGCTTTCACGAGGTGCAGATACACAAAAAGAAAGGCTGGCTCTGCGTCTCAGCGCAGAAATGAGGGAGAAGCAGACAGATGAAGGACAAGAAGCTCCTATTCAACCGCAAATCGCATTGACAACGGAAAAAAGCCCGCTTCCTTCAATGTCAGTGCGATCGGTCTCCAGTACGTACTGGTATGTTCCATTACAATACGGATATCGCCTCCCAGTTTTTGAGTGTGGATGCCAGCTTTTTCAAGTCACTGTTCGTGTGGTGGACCTCGAAAGGCCGAAGTACAATTGTTCAGCTCAAGCAATGCTTCGTTCTCTCAGCACATCTTCATTGTAGCTTAGGTTTGGGCATCTGTATAGCTCACTGGCTGTGAGCTTCTCAGAACCAACACCATTGTAGCAAGCAGTGCAGACGTATATACATCTGCTTATTTTGCGTTGCAAAACGCTTGTTGGGGAATGCCCCACACCTGCATACAGTCCGCAAGTTCTTTCTGTGCCTGCAATGCCGCCTCCTTACGCACATCCGGGGTAGTTTCTGCATCCAGAACGTAGGCTGCGGAGTATTTTCCGTTGCGGTCTTCCGTCAACTGCACCATGGAGTAGTGCTCATCCCAAAAGTGACAGAAGCGAACCCTGCCACCGATGTTCTCCATTTCGATACACAGTTCTTCTTCGCCGCTCCATTGCGGAGTCTCGGACAAAATGCGATTCAGTTCCGAAAGCGCCTGCCGTTCTTCAGCCGATAACTTCCTATGCAGGCATTCACGTTTGAGATCGTTCTGCCAATACGGACTCAGCTTTCCATTCCGGGCATCTTCCATTGCTTCTTCGATATTGGGTAGGATTGTCATGTCGTTCACCTCAAATACTCCCTATTAGTGTTATATGCACGCTTATAGTGTTGATTATAGACTATTTGAGGGCAAAAAGAAAGAGCGTCAGCACGTTTGCTGGCGTTCTTTGACATAGGTGTTATTTTGTGATATAGGGGATATTGTCTGTGTATGCATTCAGAATGTCAATGGCAGCTTTCTTCTGCCCCGGTGTGAGCTGGCTCAGCTTTCTGCTCAGTTCGTCATCTGCCACATGGGATGCGGATGGAACGGAATCCTGGATAAGCACATCTGCGGATACGTCCAGCACCTCGACGATTCGGATAAAGGTTTCCAGTTTAGGGATTTTTACTCCGCGCTCTAAATCTCCAACATAATTTGCTGACAAATCGACCCGTTCTGCAAACTGTTCAATCGTCCAGCCTTTTTCCTTGCGCTGCTCTCGTATTCGTTGACCTAAAAGCGTATTCATAGCGACCTCACATTCTAATTGTGTTTGTTGCACACCAATAGCATACCTGTCGCAATTTTTGTTATACACAATCCATTTGTGTTTATTCAACGCTATTCGGGTGATTTCAAGGTGGAAAATTTTTGTGCGTATCTTTGGTCAAAAAAGCAATGGTCTTTTGGGACGGTACATGGTACAATAGCAAACGTTGTGCCCTTGGCACATGAACGAAGGTAAAAGGAGCTGCTGAACGTGGATACGATCTATCTGCTGCCCGGTGAGGAACGCTGCGTTGATTTTCGAGATGTCAATGGAGTCCCGAAGGTACGCTACACCTACTGCTCTTTCCGTGGCAGGCTTTTCAACTGCACCTGCTGCACAAAGGACGAAGCCCAGCGGTTGTGTGAAGATTGGCTTATAAAACAGGACCGCTGCTATATAAACTAAAAAAGCCGCCGAGGACATCTCCCCAAAATGGGAAGAGTCCTCGGCGGTATTCGTTTATCGGGCCTGAGTTTTCTCGGTGGTATCCTTTTCCTCTGCAAAAAAGCGTTCTACGTTTTTCTGCGCACGAACCAGTTCTTGCATCTCGTTCCGTGCCTTGCGGTAGTCCGGGTAAGATGCTTTCTTCTTGGTCAGCAGTTCTGCAAACTCCGCATCCAACTCCTTGACCTTCGGCAGCTTTTGCAATCCTGCCTCGTCAAAGGCAGCCTTCGCCGCCTTGTGCAGGGTGATTTCCTCCCGGTGAGCTTCCAAAAACTTTTGACTGTACCCCGACTTGCGGTAGGCATCATAGACCGGGCGAGTCTTGGCATAGTTGATAATGTGGGTTTTCAGGACGGCAATTTCCGTCAACCTTGTTTCAGCCGCCTTGATGGAATCCCCCATGGCATGATAGCGTTCCGTTGCCGCCGCTGCACGTTCCCGCAGTTCGTCGGCACTGCTGATCTTCTGTTCCTGCAAAAACAGCAGGGTCTTGGACATCTCTTTCAGATTGAATTTGGTTGCCCACCTTTTGTAGCCGACACTTTTGCCCTCTGCCATTTTCCCCTGAATGTCCACCAGCAACTGAAAGGGTTGTTCTTTGGGCGGCTCTTTCTGGTACGGTTGGTGCTTCGCCTTTCCCTCCAACACCGCCTTGATCTCGTCCTCGCCATAGCCGGTGCCCAGTGTGCGGAAACGGATAAAGCGTTTCTGTCCCTTGCCCTTCACCGACGTGTACTTGCCACGCTTCACCTCATACCCCTGCTGCTCCAGCTTTTGCAGAAACGTTTCGTAATCTCCCGGCTTTTCTGCAAGGATTGTGTCGATGATTCCGCATAGGTGGTCACGGTTGCTCTCCTTAGGCGGGTAGACGATGCGCTTCTGCCGTTCCCGGTAGGGCTTCTTTTCAATGACGGACAACTGGTGTTCTAAGCAAATCAGGTCGCTCAACCGCTGCACTGCCAACGCCGAAAAGAAAAAATCCCGGAACTTTCTGCTGCCATCCAACGCTGTGGAGTTGAAGATCACATGGTTGTGGATGTGCTGCCGGTCAGTGTGCGTTGCCACTACAAAGGCGTGCTTGCCCTTGGTAAAGCGCATGGCCAGTTCGTAGCCCACCTTGTTAGCCTCCTCTGCAGTGATTTCCCCCGGACGGAAGGACTGCCGTATCTGATAAGCGATCACATCGCTTTTCTGCCTGCGTCCGTTTACGAGATCATACTGCCGCTTGGTAAGCATAAATTCTTCATCTGCTGTCAGGGCGCTGCAAGCATAGCTGCTGACAAACTGTCCCTGCTCGGTCTTGTCCGGGTTTTCAATATAGTCCGTGCGATTTTTCAGGCAGGCCGCAACGGTCATGCCCTTGTTTTTGTGCAGCGCAATCAACCGTGTTGCTGCCATCCTAAATCACCCCCATAAAAGAAAAAGCCGCCCGAAGGCGGCAAAAGGTTGAAAATGCTCCTTACAGTTCGGCCAACCACTCACTGAACCGCCCGATGCCCTCGGTGATGGCAGTTGCGCCGAAAAAGAGGACAAAGCAGAGGAATTCGGCTACCAGCAAGATAAGGAACTGATTCCAAGTCTGACGGTAAGCAGTGTAGATGCCGCAGCCGAAGATGTAGAGCATCAGCGGAGCAACTACATAGCTGGACAGGGTTAGCAGCCACCTTGCCATCAGAGCTAGAAACGCCACAAAGAGAGAAATCGGGAAAAGAACAATTTTCTTCAGCATAGACATCATATCAAGCACTTCCTTTCTGTTCGCCCTTATTATAAAGGTATCGACTACTACGTTGCAAGGATGTCAAGCATTATATGTACACCCGCAGTCCTCCAACTGCGGGAATTTTTATAGCTCTGCCAGCTTGGAAAGAATCTGCTTGCCGATATCAATCAGTTCATCCAGCCGGGTGCGTAGATCGGCAAGGTCGGCAGCATAGATCTTGCCGCTTTCGTTGACGCGTTTTGCTACCTGATTCAAGTTGTTGCTGCAATTCTGGAGCAAATAAGCCATGCGCCGCAGCTGCGGAAGGTAGAGATTCAGGCAGTAGCCATCCAATGCCATTTTGCGGATATAGGCACTCAGGCTGTGGATGCCCATGCTGAACATCTTTTCATAGATGCGGTTCTTTTCTGTTTTGGTCAGACGCAGGATGATGGTTTCATCCCGCTTTTCTTTCATCGTGCATCACCATCCTTGTCATAATAGCTGCGGAACGGTTTGACTGGCTCCGGCTGATTGGTCTTTTCCCCCAGTGCAGCCAGCACAGACGGACGAGTTGCAGGTGTTTCGGTTTCCTCGGTTTCTTCGGGAGCATCCTGCGAGGAACTGCGGTCACGGTCGATGTTCAGCAAGGCGTTCAATTCAGCAAGGCGGGCAGACTTTTCGGCCAGTTCTTCCTCCTGTGCAAAGGACTTTGCCACTTCGACCTCTGCGGCCTGCTTCTGCTGTTCAAGGTTTTGCAGAGCATTTTCGGCATCTGCAATACGGTCAGCGAAATTGTCGATGGCATTGTCCAGACGAGTGATATTGCCGCGCGCATCATCGCCCAGCGACACCGGGTAACTCAACTTTGCCCGGAGTACGGCCTGATGCTCATTTTTGAAGCTGTCGAATCGAATGTTCAGTTCAAAGCCACGGTAGGTGCCCAGCAGCATCATATCAGCATTGGGCATCTCCTGCCGAGCCAGCAGCAGCCGTTCGCCTGCAGCCTTTTTGTCATCGTACACCATGCCCTTGATGGTCATGCCGCAGAAGTTTTCTTTGTCCTGTGGATGTGCTGCTGCAATCTGTGAATCCTGCTGCAAAGCAGTAATGCGGGTTTTCTGTTTCTGGATCTCTTCTGGGAATGTTTTGAGCAGCTTATCCTCCAGACGATATTTCTGATTCTGGAAGTCTCCGCGCAGCACCTTCAATTTTGCTACCTGCACGTCCAAGTCTATCTTTTCCCGGATGCGAGGGTCACCTGCACACAGAGCCTTGATTTCTGCGTAAGATAAAGCCTGTTCGTCAATATCATCGCAAGATCGCATAGGCGATTTGCTCGTCATGATCTGCGAGATAAACTTCTGCTTATTCTCAAGGGTCTGATCGGGTAAGAGGATGGCATTACTGCCAGCCCCTCCCCTAAGAACCGTACGTGAGAGTTTCCCCTCATACGGCTCAAGCCTTTCAGAAAGTTCCCGTTAGGGAACCCGGCGCAACAAAACAAGCATCGTTTTTGTGCAATACGGTATGGCATTCGGGATGCACCATTTCCAGCCATGGTGACTTTCCATGTCGGAACACCTTGTGAACCTTGAAACCTGTGTCAGAAGTTATCGGTTCTCCACACACAGGGCAGCAGCGGTGCTGATTTCTCCATACTTTCAAGAGCTTTTCGCGTCCGTTGGTGCTGTTCAGCATTTTCTCACCATCACGCTCTTCATAATAACCATTCCACCGCGCATCGAACGGATTTGCTTCGGCAACGATTTTCTTAAAGCGGATGATTTTGGTGTCCGTTGCATATTCGAGGGCAAAATAGGAAAGCTCTTTGTTTCTCTTCTTGGAGCGTTCTTCTGCGGCAAAAGTCCAGTTCCGAGAGCCGATGCAGTGCCAATATTTCTTGGCAATCCACCGTCTGCTCTTTTTCTTGTGCCTGCGCTTTGCCCATTGCCAGAGACAATTATAAATCTGATAGTCGATTTTGCTGAATGCTTCAGCGGACACAACAAATCGCTGGTTATTGACCCAGCCACGGATAACCGGGTTGAGCTGGCGAATCAGGGAATCCTGCTTTGCCGATTTGTTGCTCTTGACGATTTCGCGCACCTTTTTCAGCAGAGAACTGACCGATTGCTTCGAGGGTTTGATAAGGAGTTTTCCGTTGTATTTTCGAATATTCTTGCCCAAGAAGTCAAATCCATCTTCGATGTGGGTGATAACCGTCTTTTCTTCGGACAACTGCAATCCACGTTCAGCCATAAACTCTCTAATAATAGGAAGGACTTCTTCGCGCAGAAATTCCGGGCTTTCTCCGGTTACGATAAAGTCGTCAGCATAGCGCACAAAGTTCATCTTATTAAAGTGAGTTTTCCCATTGAAGTACTGTTTGGTCGGCAGTCGTTCCTTTAAGAGCCGTTCCAGCCCATCCAGTGTCATATTCATCAGAGTGGGCGAGATAGTCCCGCCCTGCGGCGTACCCTCTTCGGTGGGGAACAGCTGTTTCGTATCGACAAATCCACACTTTAGCCATTTCTGTAAAACCTGTGTGTCCATCGGAATGTTTTCCATGAGCCATTCGTGGCTGATATGGTCGAAGCATCCCTTGATGTCACCTTCGAGAATCCATTCGGGTGATTTTCCTTTGTTCAGGTCGGTAAAGCACTGCTCGATTGCATCGTGCGTACTTCTGCCGATTCGGAATCCATAGGAGTTCGGGTCACCGTAGGTTTCAGCAAGCGGTTCCAGTGCAAACATGTACAAAGTCTGCATGGCTCGGTCTGTCATTGTCGGAATACTCAATGGCCGCAGTTTGCCGTTTTTCTTCGGAATATAAACACGTTTCAGAGGCTGAGGACGGTATCCTCGCCGTTTCAGTTTATTGATTGCCTTGAATTTTGCCTCTGGGGTCAGCCACAGTTCATGGTCAACCCCAGCCGTATTTTTACCACGATTGCTTGTTACTCGCTTCACTGCCAAGGCTTTGGCGTAAAACGAGTGAGTTAACAGCCATTGCAGCGTTTTCACTTTGCTGTAATGACCTTCTTGTTGAGCCTTTACGATACGCATTTGCAGCTTTTTAACATAAGTGCGAGCCTTGTTCCAGTCGATGCTGGCCCAATCTTCCACTTTGCAAGTCGGTGCACACGATTTCTCGTTCATTTGCAATTCCTCCATTTTGAAAAGTTCTGTAAATTCTCTCGTAAAGAAAGACCATGGATGGAAGTCTGCCTGCTTTCGCATGAGGTAATGTTGCAACCTCTATCCGTCCCCATTACAGGGTCGGCATTCGCTTTTTCCATCTTTCTTCTACCCGCATTTCATAAAGTCTCCTTACGGTTTCCGTCCGATTGCTCGGAGAAATACGGGCTTACCACGTTCCGCTTATTCAACAGTATGGGTTAGGTCTCACTTCTCCGCCGGCAGCTTTGTGTCCATGTATTCCCACTATACAGGGGAATAACCAGCTGCATTACCATTTTGGTTCAGGCTTGTCAGCAACTTTAGCCTGTTCGGCCTTAACGACGTTTATCAGTGATTCACGTTACATTAACCATACCATACAAGTCAGGCTCCCCAACCGCATTGTTGCTTGCAGCTTATCGCTTTCACCTCGCAGTTTCAGCTTGAACCCTTTCGGGTGGGGCTACCCTTGTCCTGTCACGCTTCCTCACAGCCGTTACCAGCCGCTTTGTTGACAGTAGACTACTGCTAATGGAATAACAGGTCCGGTCATTGCCAGACAGTTGAATTAAGCGACTTCGTGTCGCACGAACAGGTAGACCTCATCGATGGTCAGCGAGATGACTTCGCCGTCCATGTTGGTGCGGACCAGAATCACCGGGCTGGTCAGGTAGTGCTTGCCGCCCATCTTCAGCACCTGCGCCGGTTTGTAGCAGAGCAGCAGTGAGGTATCAGGGAGGTTCAGGCAAGCATCGTCCTCCGCAAAGCAGGGCAGGATGCCGGGAGCCTCGTCCAGCGTGATGACGGTCAGTTCCATATCCGGGGCAATGGCTGCGAGGTAGACCTCGCCGCCCCGGTTTGCCGCCAGCGCAGCGCAGATACGCACATCAATGGTGATCTCTTCGGAGCGGATGGTACAGGTAGCGTTGTTTTTCATAGGCGTTTCTCCTTTTGTTTGCAAAAGAAAAAGACCCCATCGGGTCTTGCGTTACGGTATAAGTCAGCGTTCATTCTGCCGCTGCTGTTTGCGCTGCCACTGTTCCAGCAGCTTGATGATGGTGTCCTCCATCTGTTTCGGGGTGTAGCTGCGCGGGAAATATTTCCGCAGGGTGTCGTTTTTGATGACCACCTTGTCCAGTTCGTCCTTTTTCTCTTCTCCCATAACCGCAAAGGCAACGTCATACGAGAAGTGCCCTTCCTGTGCCAGCTTTTTAAGCCGCTGCGCTTGGGATAAAGACGGTGCATTCTGGGTGTCGTTCATCGCTTCTAAAAAATCCCGCTGTTGGCTTTCGTCCAGATAGGACAATTCCACAGCGGGATTAAAAGCGATTTTCTTTTCGTCTACCATGTCCAGCAGTTCCGGGATAAGGCTGGTCAGGCGGATAAAACGCTGGACTTGCTTATAACTTTCACCTGTTCCCTCAGCAACAACCTCTGTACTGCGTTTCCCAAAATAATCTGGGACAACTTGTCCCACATTTTTGGGTCGTCCAACAGTTCGTTCGATTGCTTCCAGCTTCATTTTGTAGGCGAACGCCCTTTCACTGGGCAGAATGTTCTCACGTTGGAGATTGCTGTCTACCATGAGCAAAACTGCGGCATCATCGTCCATGTTGCGGACAATGACCGGCAGGGTGGCCAGTCCGGCAAGCTGTGCAGCGTGCTGACGGCGGTGCCCGGAGATGATCTCATAGCCACCCTCCGGGCGTGGGCGGGCGATCAGCGGAGACAACACGCCGTACTGCTCTACGCTTTCTACGGTGCGCTGCATGGATTCGTCATCCAAGACCTTAAAGGGATGGTCTTTGAAGGGGAACAGCTCCCCGATGGGAATCTGCTGCACCTGCTCCCGCTGCTGCTCCTGCCGGGATTCCTCGGTGGAGAAAATGTCATCTGCCCCTTTCAGCGACACGCTTAAGCTGCTTTTCGGCATTCGCCAGCACCTCCTTCGTCAGAGATTGGTAGGCTTCTGCCACCTTACCTTTGGGGTCGTGCTGGAAAATGCTTTTGCCCACCGCACTGATTTCCGCAGCACGGACAGACCGGGGAATGGTCTGGTCGAACACCTTGATCTTGCTGCCGTAAGCACCCCGAATCAGGTTGTCGATCTGCTGCCCATAGTTGGTGCGGCTATCTGTCATAGTCAGCAGGATGCCCTCGATTTTCAGTTTCGGGTTGATCTGCCGTCGGACCTTCTGCACGGTCTGCAAAAGCTGTTCCAAGCCTTTCGCAGACAGGTACTGCGCCTGCACCGGAATCAGGGTGGTGTCCGCCGCTGCCAGTGCATTGATGGCAATATCTCCGCAGGAGATAACTATAAATCCGCATGAAATGCGTACTTCTGGCCATAGGAGCAACGCGACTATGGTGAGCATCCCCAGCAAGGGCATACAGTCCAGCAGAATGAAATCGTATTCGTGCTTTGCTCCTTCCAGCACCTGCTTGAGCATCTTTTCCCGGTTCATGCAGTTGACGAGAGACACTTCCAGCCCTGCCAGTTCGATGTTCGCCGGAATCAGGTCAACGCCCTCTGCATGGTGCAGGATGCCTTCACCGGGCGGAATGCTCTGGTCATTCATGGCTTTTGCCATCAGGGTGGAAAGGGTAGTGGGCAGTTCATCGGGCTGTTGCCAGCCCATGCTAATGGTCAAGCTGCCCTGTGGGTCAGCATCTACCAGCAGAACTTTTTTGCCTTCGGCTGCAAGTCCAACGCCCAAATTTTCACAGGTGGTGGTCTTGCCGGTGCCGCCTTTCTGGTTGACGATGGCAATCGTAGTTGCTTTCTTTGAAATTTTCATCACCTCCGCATCGCTAAGTCGTGGTTAGTCTGGTTCTGGTAGGAAAGCTGCATGGTGGTAGGTGCGTTGTACAGAGAAGCGAGCAGATATTGTTTCATGTTACGGATCGGGCTGCTGTTCTCTGCAAGGCACTTCAACACAAATTGGACATGGTCAGCGTTCAGCTTCATAAACCGGCTGCGTACCACCTCGGCGGGCTTATCGTCCCCGGCAATGTGCAGCAGCTTGCGGTTGGTCGCGCAGGTGTCCACCAGCAAATCTACGATCTGATAGATGGTATCCTCATCGTCCGGGCGGAGCCGGAGCAGAAGTTCCACTTCCAAAGACTGAGAAAAATATTCTTCCAGTTGGGTGCGTTTGCTCATCTCATCCGATTCTTCGGAATAGAAGGGATCAGTCTCACTCATTTCAGTATCATTCTCTTTAGTCTTATTACATCGTGATTTTGAAGGGTCTTGACTTGTGTTTTTGAAGCCTCCAGAATCGTGAAAATCACGATTTTGGAATATTGATTTTGACGATTCTGCCGAAAAGTTCTTCACATACACCAAACTTGGCTTTCCCAGACCTCTGCGTTTTCGTTCAATCAAACCAAACTTTTCGAGTTCCCGGAGCAGCTTGGTCGCTTTGTTGTCTGCGCAACGCAAAGTCCTCTTGACATCCTCAATCGTGAAGATGATGAACACGCGGCCTTTTTTGTCAAACCATTCATTTTTAACAGAAAGGCTCATGCGGTCAAGCAGGATGCCGTACAGGGTTTTTGCATCGGTGGACAGACTCTGGAACCGTGGCTCCTGAAAAAGAGCCTTGGGAATGCGGTAGAACGAAAACTGTTCTCCGGCTTGTCCGTAAAAGTAGTCAAGGGTCATGTGGCTTTTTCAACGTTTTGCTCCAGCTTGTGTTCAAAAAATCAACCGCCTTTCGTTTGAAAATAAAAAGCGCACTCTTTTCTTATTGAAAAGTGGTGCGCTATGTAATATAATGGCTATATAATTTAGCTATCCAAAAGATAGTCGATGAGATATTCTTTCGGAATCATGAAAGATCGTCCGACTTTCAGGCAGCGAATTCTATGTTGATGGATTCTTCTGATGATGGCAGTCTGGCTTTTGAAACCGAGTAAAGTTGTTGCTTCTTCGACAGACAGCACATCAGGATAGTTCACAAATAATTTTTTATAATACTCTTTTGCTTGATTTTGATTCATTATCCTTGACTTTCCTTTCGTTTTGTGCCTAAGCAGAGGAGCGTTTTGCCCTGCATCCCTCCTGAACATCCCTCCAATTTCCATTTGGGCGGTCCAAACCGAAAAAACAGAGTAGAGGAAAAACGCATCGAAAAATCGTGGATATTTCAAATTATTGTTCGTTGAGGCGTGAATTTTGCCTTTGCACAGTGGGAACCAGATATCACTAGATATCACTGGATGACACCAGATGGAAGATGCGGATAAAAACTCAAAATCCCTTGTGCTAATAACACGTGTGGGTTCGACCCCCACCACCGGCATAGAGAAGCCGACTGAGAGGTATTCTCAGTCGGCTTTTCTTTTTAATTTTTCTCTTGTCCATCAGGAACGCCGGGAACTGAAATGCTGCAAAACTCAGCGGCGGAGCCGGCTGTTTTAACTACTGTTTAAGACTTTGTGGTTTTCTGTTCATAAACTTCTGGTATCCTGTACATAACGAAACGAGAAAGAGGGAGCTTTATGAACGCCGAACTCACTTTCCTGCAATTCCTGCAATCCCTGCACAGCCCCATGCTGGATGGAAGCATGTGTTTTATTACCCGTCTGGGAGACTCCGGTATTCTCTGGGTGACGCTGACAGCGGTGCTGCTGGTGTTCCGTAAAACGCGGCGGGTCGGATGTGTGCTGGCAGCGGCGCTCCTCATCGACGCTGTCCTCTGCAATCTTCTTCTCAAGCCGCTGGTGGCCCGCGTCCGTCCATGCGGCATCCTTACGGAGGTACAGCTGCTTATCCCGCACCCGGACGATTTCTCTTTTCCTTCGGGCCATACGGCGGCGTCCTTCGCCTCGGTGACAGCCCTTTGGATGGCCGGGAAAAAGCAGTGGGCGATGGCGGCTCTGCCGGTAGGCGTTCTCATCGCATTCTCGCGGATGTACCTCTGTGTCCATTACCCGACGGATATTCTGGGTGGTGTCATTTTGGGAGCTGCCTGCGGATGGGCGGGAGCATGGCTCGTAAAGAAAGCAGAGCGACGAATGGCCATCCCGCGGAACTGAAAAAAGAAGAAGAGACCGCCGTACAGCAGCTTGCTGTACGGCGGTCTCTTTTGTTATGAGGACCCGCTTATCTGCGGGAACATCTCGGTTTTTCGCAAAAAGCCCAAAAGACATGCAGGCGAAGCAATGCCCCCCAATTTTGACTCAGACAAAAAAGAAAAGCACCATACCTCACATGAAGTATGGTGCTTTTTTGGTGGAGAATAGCGGGATCGAACCGCTGACCTCTTGCATGCCATGCAAGCGCTCTCCCGAACCACCTTGAAACGCACCCCCAGAAAAGCGTGTGCGAATGGGTGTGATTTAGCGTTAATACGCAAAATTCGGTTGAAAAGTGATTTTCTGTCCAACAATCAGCATAGTAGCATAAGAACAATTTAGGTACAGAATTCATTTGGCCGTATTCTACAGTCGGATTTACCTGCTGTCAAGATGTTTCATGTCATTCATGCCGCTAAAGCGAGTCAATATCCTTCTATTTCAAATTACATAGCGCAATTCGACCCCAAAAATCGAAGTTGCGCTTTTTTCATTCCTCAATAATTTTTTCACCGGAGGTTTATACAATGTTTTTATCTCATTGTTGCTTTCAGCCCTTGACACAACCGTATGACCCTTGACTACTTTTACGGACAGGCCGGAGAACTATTTTCGTTCTTCCGCATTCCAAAGGCTCTTTTTCAGGAGCAGCGGTTTCAAGATCTGTCAACCGATGCAAAAACTCTGTACGGCATCCTGCTTGACCGTATGAGCCTTTCTGTTAAAAATGAATGGTTTGACAAAAAAGGTCGAAGGTCGGCGACACCGTGGGCAGCAGTTCTTCCACCACCGAGACCATGTGCGTCATCAACGACCTGAGCTACCTCGAAATGACCCTGGACGTAGACGAGCTGGACATCCTCGACATCGCGGTGGGCCAGAAAGCAGAGATCACCGTCGACGCCATCGACGACTGCACCTTTGAGGGCGTCGTCACCAGCATCTCCTCCGCCGGCACCACCACCGGCGGCACCACCACCTACCCTGTCACCATCCGCATCGACGACACCGGCAGCCTCATGCCCGGCATGAACGCCACTGCCGCCCTTGACATTCCCCCTTGCCGGCGTTATGTTATTGTTAAGGCGACAGCCGGTTTCGCCGTCTGTCGCCTCATATTAAAATCGCTCTTGTTTTATAGCTGTCTGGACTTTACACAAAATTTGGGAAAGACCCATTTTTGTCTAACTTTTGGGGTTCATTTCAGTATCCGGAGTCTCTTTTTTGGCATTTTCTTCAATGTTTTTGCAACTGGAATCTATAGTTTCGATAGCTGTTTTCTTTCAACGGCATGGATAAGCTAGACCTTATTGCTTTGCAGAAACAGCGCATCACCCGAAATTTCAATTATCTTTCGCTCTGATTCTGATATACTATCGTTAAGACATCGATTTCGGAGGTCCACATGGATACAAGTATTTTCCGTTATGTGCTCGAGGTAGAAAAATACAGAAACATCACCCAGGCGGCGAAGCGACTGTTTATCTCGCAACCGGCACTGACCAAACAGCTGAATAAGCTCGAAAAAGAGTTGGGCTTTTCGCCTTTTGACCGCACGCACAGCCCGATCAGCGTTACACCACAGGGCGAGATTTTTCTCGATTTTGCTCGGCGCTATGTGCAGCTCGAAAGCGAGATGATGGATAGTCTTCGACAGTTTAATCAGATTCCAGCAGAGCCTGTACTGATTGCCACAACGCATCGTGGTGGCGCCTACGCTGCTGTTCAGGCAGCACCTTTCATGATGACACATCCAGAGATACATCTCAGTTACCTGAATCGCAACTCTCAGCAGTGCGAAGAAGAGCTGGAAAGCGAATCCATCGACTTAGCCATCTATACTGAACCTGTACACTCCGAAAACATCGAGTATATGCCAGTACAGGAGGATCCGCTCGTATTTGTCATTCCACAGGAATCACCAATTCTGGAGGACCTGGATATCTCCGATAATTCACTCGAGCATCCGGTTGAAATCGACATCAGCCGTTTCCGTAATCCGTCGCTCCGATATATTCTGGCGACGCCAGGTCAGGGGCTGTATGATGCCGAAAAATCTTTTTTCAGAAAATATCACATCACACCGATTCATCCACAGCGCATTGATTATGTTGACACACGATATCTCGTTGCCTGCAGCGGCTGTGGCATCGCCCTGTTGCCGCACACGACGATTCGTAATTCATCTACTGGTCAAAACCCGGTCTATGGCACGATAAAAGGCGATACTCTGTATCGTTATGTCATCGTCGCCCGAAAGAAGGGCCGCAACTTATCCCCTTCTGCAGAAATCGTCTGGCGCTACATGATCAGCGCATCTGCTAAAAATCGATAACATTTTGGAATCAGGTTCATAACAGAAAAAGGAGAAGCATTCGTCATTCAATTTGCAGTACAGAGCGAGTGCTTCTTTTTCTGTTTTATGGCGCTATGTCCATTCCAAATGGTTATCGTCCCATAGAAGAATCGCCATTGTCACAATCTTGCACAATTACTCCCAATTTTGTACAATACATTTATCAAATTTGCCGGCAAATAAAAGTGCTTTAAAAATTCTGTATCACTTTTTGGGAGGATTTACTGTGAATAAGTTAAAAGAAACGAAGATTCTTGGGTTCCCTCTGTGGATGTACCTTATATTCAGTATACTGATGATGGTGATGGCAACCAATGACTGGATGCTGACCAACATGGTCGGCGCACTCGCCTTCGCGATGATTATCGGCACACTGCTCGGCTGGGTCGGTGACCATATCCCGGTCTGGAAGACCTGGTTCGGCGGCGGCATGCTCTTCTCCTGCCTCGTAGCCGGCGCGATGAACACCTTCCACCTGATCGGTGAAGGCTCGATGGAAGCCCTGAATACCTTCAACGGCTCCACCGGTTTCCTCGATCTCTACATTCTCGTCCTGATCACCGGCTCTGTGCTCTCGGTTGATCGTAAGATGCTCATCAAATCCTTCGCCGGATTCGTTCCGACGATTCTTGCAGGTATTGCAGGTGCACTCGGCCTCGCTGGTCTCGTAGGTGCCATCACTGGCGTCGGCGCAATCGAGGCGATCGCCACCTATGCAATTCCAGTCATGGGCGGTGGCAATGGTGCCGGTATCACACCGATGAGCAAGATGTGGGCTGCTGCAACCGGCGGTGATGCTTCCTCCTGGTATGCATCTGCCTTTGCAATCATCAGCATTGGCAATCTCTGCGCCGTCTTCATGTCTGCACTGCTGAACAAGCTCGGCCAGATCAAGCCATCCATGACGGGTAATGGTCGTCTCATGGTCAGTGAAGAAAATGTCAGCACGAAGTCCAGTGACGTGAAGCCGACCGCAGCCGACTACGCAACCGGTCTCGCACTCGGTGTCGTATGCTTCAATGTAGCTAACCTCTACGCAAAGCACATCTCCATCATCAACCATGCAAACCTCGGCTTCAGTATTCATACCTTCGCTTTCATGGTCATCCTGATGGCGATTCTGAATATGACGAATATCCTGCCGGAAAACGTGAAGGCCGGCGCAAGGGGCATGCAGCAATTCTTCGTAAAGTATATGTCCTTCCCACTGATGATTACCGTTGGTATCGGTACGAACCTCACAGACTACGCGAAGGTCTTCACAAACCCAGCGTATATCGTCATCATCATGGCGACTGTCATCGGTGCGATGATCGGAACCTTCATCGTCGGTAAGCTGTTCCACTTCTATCCTGTAGAAGGAATGCTGACTGCCGGACTCTGTATGGCAAACGGCGGTGGTGCCGGCGACGTACAGTGTCTCGGCGCTGCACACCGCATGGAGCTGATGTCCTATGCTCAGATTTCTTCCAGAATCGGTGGTGCCATCATGCTCGTCATCGCAAGCTTCATTTTCGGTAAATTCCTGTAATTCTGGAGGTACAGTATGGCAAATCAGAATCCTTTGGCTACGAATCTCACGCTTGAGCAGCAGAAAAACCTGTTCGGCAATGCTTACTTAAATATGCTCTGGCACTGTCCGACCGACCTGCGTTTCCACTACTGGGTGCATCTCCCAGACTACTACTACGACGAAGAGGAGCATGAGTACTCTCTCCTCGTCATCATCCATGGAACCGGCTGTGCGATCGAAGAGTACATCAAGCAGGCGAAGGAACTCGCCGACAAATATCATATGGCTGTGCTTGCGCCTATGTTCCCGGGTGGACTCATTCAGCGCGATGACTTCAACAGCTATAAGCTCCTCTCCTGCGACGGCATCCGCTATGATCTGATTCTCCTCGATATGATCGAGGATATGGCGAAGCGCTATCCAGGCGTTCACACGGATCAGTTTTTCATGTTCGGACACTCTGGTGGCGGGCAGTTCGTAAACCGCTTCCTGTTCGCTCACCCTGATCGTCTGAAGGCCTGCTCCATCGGTGCACCTGGCCGTCCGACCTTCCTGAATCCAGACGAGGACTACTTCTGGGGTATCCGTGATTTCAAGGATTACTTCGGTTATGATGTCGACCTCGAAGCCGTAAAGAAGGTACCCGTCCTCATCAGTGTCGGCGAGCTCGACAACAAGTTTATCGGCGACTCCCCGTATGGCGATAACCGCGTAGCCCGTATGAAGAGCCTGCAGAAAAATTTCCAGGAGCACGGCGTCCATACGGAGCTGACGATCCTTCCGGGCTTCGCCCATGAGGCTGGTGAAAAGGAACGAGTGCAGGCCGCGCAGAAATTCTTTATCCAGTATTTATAACTCAAACTACAGTTTTTTGAATTTCCTTTCTTTGTACCCTCTTTTTAAAAGAGGGTACATTGCTTTTTTCTTGCTTTTTCTTCATACTTGCGTACTTTTAGCAAATTATGAAAGCAAGCAGAATTTCTATTCTACGGAATCAACTATTCTGCACTGGAAGCTGCCGTCCGGCGAATCCAACAGGATGTTGATTTCCTGATGAAGTATCTCCCCAAGGTGCCTGATGATGCCTATGTGAAAGTGGAGACCACGAAGATTCTCAAACAGCTTCGATCTCACTCCTTACATTGAGGGGGAGTGATGCGTCCACCTGCAAAACAGTCAGGCATCGAACAAGCATTTTCAAAAGCAACGAAATAGCAAGAATTGGGGGTTGCCGTCCATGCGCCTGCAAAATCAGGCATTTGGCTGATTCTCGATGCAACCTCTAAGAAAGCAAAAAGAAAAGCACCATACCTCACATGAAGTATGGTGCTTTTTTGGTGGAGAATAGCGGGATCGAACCGCTGACCTCTTGCATGCCATGCAAGCGCTCTCCCAGCTGAGCTAATCCCCCATAGCCTGTGCCGTCCCTGACGACGTGTGTTATTATACCAGCCAAATGGAGAGTTGTCAATAACTTTTTTTATTTTTTGTGAGCGACGCTGCGGCTGGTGCTGCGTTTGTAGTAGAACAAGTACTGCTGTACGATGCCAGCCTGCTGATCATAGGAAGGAAAAGGGTCGCGGCCGTCGAATTCCTCATCAATGAGTCGCTGTATCCAGACATCAATGGGAGCCATCGCGGTACGGCCATAGCCAAAGAGGCAGACGCAGTTTGCTACCTTTTTTCCGACGCCGTCCAGCTCGAGGAGGCGGGAAAAGAGCGCGTCGTCGGGCAGCGCCGCCAGAGCACCGAGGTCGAGTGTGCCGCTGGAAGCCTGAGCGGCAGCGTTCTGGATGTAACGGGTGCGGTAGCCCAGACCACAGCCCATCAGCTGCGCCTCAGAGAGGCCGCAGAGCCGCTGCGGGGTAGGGAAGAGAAAAACTTCATCGCCTTCGGCACTGAGCGGTTCGCCGCAGCACCGGGCAAGGTGTTCCACGGCGGTGCGGATGGCCGGAATGCTCTTGCGCTGGGAGATGAGAAAGGTGATGAGCATTTCCCATGGGTCCTGATGCAGGATTCGGATGCCCTGCCCGAAATCGAGCGATTTGTCCAGATAGCTGCTCTGTCCCGCCAAGCTGCGCCGCAGTGCGGCATAGTTCCGGCCCAAATCAAAGTAGTCGGCCCAGTACTCCCGATCTGAGCCATACCATGCGGCATCGTATTGTCCATCGCCCAGCGGAGTCAGATAAAGAAGTGCGCTGCCGGAAAGAAAGCGGTAGCGCCCGTCGGCCAGTTTTTGCGGCCGGAAGCACTGGCCGCTTTCGATGATCTTGTCGAGGTCAAAGTCGTCCTGGATGGCGACGAGCTGATGGGTGAGGGAAACTGTATGCATGGAAAACTCCTTTTTGGAAAAATTGTGGCGATGCCCGATTCGCGGTGGAAACTGGTTTCTATCCGTACCCTCTGCGAGGAGGGCGAACCAAGAAGAAAGAGCAGGTCTAACCTATGGAGCATATTTCTATCCACGCCCTCCGCGAGGAGGGCGACGGAGCGCCCCATCCGGCAGGCGCTCGAACTCAGCATTTCTATCCACGCCCTCCGCGAGGAGGGCGACGATCGAGGAACAGCTCCTTCGGGAAGTCGAAGGTATTTCTATCCACGCCCTCTGCGAGGAGGGCGACAACACGCGGCCTGCGGAGATCATGCCGTGGGCCTATTTCTATCCACGCCCTCCGCGAGGAGGGCGACGCGTACACCGCCGAGTGTATGGAGGCCTTGAAGGTATTTCTATCCACGCCCTCCGCGAGGAGGGCGACGTACGCTCGACGGCGTAGAGCTGACGGGTATGTGATTTCTATCCACGCCCTCCGCGAGGAGGGCGACCGCCACCTTTGCCGCTGCGGTGCAGGACCTGGAAAAATTTCTATCCACGCCCTCCGCGAGGAGGGCGACCGTCAGATACAGGAGTACAAGACCACCCTGAACAATTTCTATCCACGCCCTCCGCGAGGAGGGCGACGAGGACTACGATGGGTAAGCTGCTGGAGCTGCTGATTTCTATCCACGCCCTCCGCGAGGAGGGCGACATGCAGACTCAGACAGCGGCAGGACTGGGAAACGAATTTCTATCCACGCCCTCCGCGAGGAGGGCGACACCGGCGGAGCGGGAAGAAAACCATCCAAAAACATTTCTATCCACGCCCTCCGCGAGGAGGGCGACCTGGGCTTCGGCACGGAACGACTGCTCCGCCTGAAGATTTCTATCCACGCCCTCCGCGAGGAGGGCGACTATTCCTGTGACGGTGATGGGCCACAGGAAAGAATTTCTATCCACGCCCTCCGCGAGGAGGGCGACCGGCATTGCCCGCGTCCACGTCTGGTCGAAGTAATTTCTATCCACGCCCTCCGCGAGGAGGGCGACTTCTGGTGGGCAGATGTTCCACGGATTTGCATAGAATTTCTATCCACGCCCTCCGCGAGGAGGGCGACCCATAGACGACCTGCTCCAGGTTCCAGAGGTTCAGATTTCTATCCACGCCCTCCGCGAGGAGGGCGACCTCCGGCTCGATCAGATCCTCGATCTGGCAGCCGAATTTCTATCCACGCCCTCCGCGAGGAGGGCGACCGATGCGGTGGAGGCAAAGGTAAAAGCCCAGCAGATTTCTATCCACGCCCTCCGCGAGGAGGGCGACGCGGCAGTAAATGACCTGCTCCAGCGGCACAATATTTCTATCCACGCCCTCCGCGAGGAGGGCGACTGATAGACTTGTAGTTCGCCCTCTTTTTAGCTCAATTTCTATCCACGCCCTCCGCGAGGAGGGCGACGACATCGACGAGATCAACACCCATATCCACAAGCTATTTCTATCCACGCCCTCCGCGAGGAGGGCGACACAGAGCCGTGAAAAAGCGCTGCAAAACCAAATTATTTCTATCCACGCCCTCCGCGAGGAGGGCGACCTGCCCTTGCTGGTGTGCTGGTGAGCGCTATACTTATTTCTATCCACGCCCTCCGCGAGGAGGGCGACATCTGCTTCGTGGACTTCTGCTCGCGCTCGGTACGATTTCTATCCACGCCCTCCGTGAGGAGGGCGACTAGGCATAAGCTGAAAGCAGTGCGCCCATCAAAGATTTCTATCCACGCCCTCCGCGAGGAGGGCGACCCGAGCGTGGCGGTGACCTCCCACTCGCCGTCATGGGATTTCTATCCACGCCCTCCGCGAGGAGGGCGACAACCGCGCCCGCGGCACACATCTGCTCGACCCCATATTTCTATCCACGCCCTCCGCGAGGAGGGCGACGGGTGGGGGCAAGATTCGTCTCGATTGATTTTTTATTTCTATCCACGCCCTCCGCGAGGAGGGCGACGCATCGCCCTGATGCAAGCATCCGGCGACAACAAAATTTCTATCCACGCCCTCCGCGAGGAGGGCGACACGACTGTGTGCTCTTTATGTGGGCCACATACCCATTTCTATCCACGCCCTCCGCGAGGAGGGCGACCTGCCTGAGCTGCGGCAGTAAAACGCAGTAAAAGATTTCTATCCACGCCCTCCGCGAGGAGGGCGACTCCGGGCCGCCATCAAACAGCTCGAGGCAGACATCATTTCTATCCACGCCCTCCGCGAGGAGGGCGACCACGCCAGAGGAGCACAAGGCCAAGCGTCGGAAATTTCTATCCACGCCCTCCGCGAGGAGGGCGACCCTCGAAAACATCGCAAATAAAGAGCGTCAAGATCTATTTCTATCCACGCCCTCCGCGAGGAGGGCGACGCATCCTCGCCGCCCAGTGTACCGTTTTTGTGCGTATTTCTATCCACGCCCTCCGCGAGGAGGGCGACGCGTTTCCTGTGCCAGGTGGTAGTTTGCAAGGCGATTTCTATCCACGCCCTCCGCGAGGAGGGCGACCGGAGTCGGTGGCTGGGCTGACCTAAAACAGGAGATTTCTATCCACGCCCTCCGCGAGGAGGGCGACTTCTGGGGCCAACAAGTATCTGTGACATAGGAGATTTCTATCCACGCCCTCCGCGAGGAGGGCGACCTGGGAGCATGAGGAGTTTGACATTTCCGAGGACGATTTCTATCCACGCCCTCCGCGAGGAGGGCGACTTTTCTTTTTGTAGATCTTCAATTCCTCTTTTTTATTTCTATCCACGCCCTCCGCGAGGAGGGCGACGCGTCCGGGATGCCCCGGATCACATGGTTCTGCTATTTCTATCCACGCCCTCCGCGAGGAGGGCGACTCTTCCATATTTCATAGGGTTACTCCTTTTCCGGATTTCTATCCACGCCCTCCGCGAGGAGGGCGACTTAGCTACAGCCGCAGCCATTTTGATTTTCGTGGAATTTCTATCCACGCCCTCCGCGAGGAGGGCGACACCTCAACGGCTTCTGCAAGGTGTTGTATTGGTCATTTCTATCCACGCCCTCCGCGAGGAGGGCGACGCATTGCCGAGGTGGTATGTTTTCGTGAGGTCAAATTTCTATCCACGCCCTCCGCGAGGAGGGCGACCCATGACCATCGGACAAAGAGTGAAAATTCGACGTATTTCTATCCACGCCCTCCGCGAGGAGGGCGACTGCGAGGCCAACAACCTGAGCTATGTGTTCATCAAATTTCTATCCACGCCCTCCGCGAGGAGGGCGACCCGCCCTCGCTTTTTAATTATAACCACCCACCGATATTTCTATCCACGCCCTCCGCGAGGAGGGCGACGACCTGTACATGGTGGAAGCCAACTACGATGACGCAATTTCTATCCACGCCCTCCGCGAGGAGGGCGACAGGAGCTTTTGCACCTCCTGCTTTGGATCGCCCTATTTCTATCCACGCCCTCCGCGAGGAGGGCGACAGCAAAAACAGAGACAAAATCTCTATTTTCTTATAAATTATACAACATTCTGCACGAATTTAGAAGAGCCTTGATTTACAACGGGTCAAAGAACTATCCAAATCATGCAAAATGACACAAAAATCCGGTGCGAAGGTGCCGGGAAAATGCTGAGAACTCACCCTTCGCACCGGGGCGGGAAACTCAGAACAACAGCAGGCCGTCCTGCTCGAAGGGCGGATGAACGCCGATATGCTCCACCTTGCTCTTATAGTTGTTGCCCAGCTGGTAGAAGCGCAGGCTGTCCAGCGCGGGGTCGATGAGGGCCGTCAGCTCCGCCTTGAGAACGGCATACTGCGCGGCATCCAGCAGACACTCGAACACGGAGTTCTGCACCCGCTGGCCGTGGTCCACACAGCGCTTGGCGACTTTGCGCAGACGTCTGCGCCCGGCAGGAGTTTCGGTGTTGACGTCGTAGGTGATAAGGACCAGCATACACATCCCTCACTTCCAGAAAAATGGCGGGTAAAGCTCCATATCGCCCCGCAGGGTGCGAGCCAGAAGCAGAGCCTGCACATAAGGCACGAGGCCCCACGGGAGCTTTTCGCTCAGGAACGGGTGGGTGATGGTCTCCTGTTTGCGGGTCTGCCACCCGCCCAGAAAGGCGCGGCGGCCCTCATCGGTGAGAAGGACAGCTCCGTTCTCCTGCTTCTGGAAATGCTTCGGCGTCATGATCTTCTGGTTGATGCAGGAGAGCACAAAACGGTCGGCGTAAACAGTGCGCAGTTCTTCCATGAGGTCGAGGGCGAGGCTCCTGCGCCCGGGCCGGGCGCGGTGGAGAAAGCCGACGTAGGGGTCGAGGCCCACACTCTGAAGAGCCGCTGTGCAGTCGGAGGCCAGAAGCGAATAAGCGAAGGAGAGCAGGGCATTGGTGTTGTCCAGAGGCGGGCGGCGGCTTCGGCTAGCGAAAGAAAAATCATCGTGCTGCTGCAGGATGAGGGAATCAAAGCAGTCGAAATACCGCTGTGCCGCCTCGCCCTCCAGACCGCGAAGCTGGTCGAGGTCGTCACACTGCTCGATAAGGGGCAGCGCTGCCGCCAGCTGAGCGCTGGTGCGCTTGAGCTGTTCCACCGGCACCCGCTGGGGATGGTCGCGGGTGGCCCGTTCCAGCACCCAGCGGGCGTTATAGACTTTGCCCAGGATGAAATTGCGCGCATAGAGACAACTCTCTGCCTCGCTGTCTGCGATGCGGTACTGGGTCTGCCGCAGCAGGACGTTGCCCCGCTCTTCGCCTACAGCCCGGGCCAGAAAGCGTCCCTGCGGGCTGAAAAAGCTCAAATCGACCCCGAGGCGGGCGCATTTGCCCATCAGGGCAGGGCTTGCACCGGGATAGCTGAAGCAGACGATGCCTTCCAGCCTGTGGAGCGGGACCCGGCCAAATTCAGCCTTGTTGCAGAGCAGGACGATGTTCTCCCCCTCGAGGGAAAGGTAGGCGTCCTTGTTGAGGACGTAGAGCGTGTTCAAAAACTTTCTCATGGCGCGGCCTCCTGCATCTCGTCCAGATGGGCGCGGAGATAGGCTTTCGGGTCGGCACGCTGATACAGCACGGGGAGGCAGAGCTCTTTGAGGGAGCAGGCGTTGCAGTGGGTGCCGGGCTTTGACTTGGGGGTATAGCCCCGGGCAAAATAGGCGTGCATCTCATCGGCCATCTTCTGGGTGGTCTGGCGGAGTTCTTCGGTCAGCGGCACGACCTCCCGCCGCCGCGTCTCTTCGTAGAAGAGCGCACCCTCCGGGATGCTGCACACCAGCATCTCTTCCAGCGCCATGGCCTGTGCGCAGAGCTGCAGCCGGTCGGCGTCGCTGGCCTTGGCGCGGCCATGCTTGTACTCGACAGGCATGGGCTTCCAGAGCCCTTCTGTGCTTTGCAGGGGGATGCCCTCCGGGTCGGCCCGGAACTCGACGACATCGCAGTTTCCGCTCAGGCCCAGCCGACGGCTGACCACCTGCATCCCTCGGGTGATGAGCAGGCCGCCGCGCCGTTCGGTCTGGTCTGCGTCATGACAGCGGGCGTGGTCGAGCTGGCCTTCGACGGTGCGGCGGTTCTCCGCCCACTGCTGTTCCAGATGGATGAGCGCCCACTGGCGGCGGCAGAAGCAGAAGTGCTGGATGCCCGACAGGGGCAGCCAGTCGTCCGGGCCGCCCATCAGGACAGCCTCTCGCAGGTGACTCCTTCCGGCAGAGTGTCTGCCACCGTGACGGTGTAGTCGCGGTAGCTGCGGGCGGCGTCCACATCGGGCTTGCGCTGGACGGTGACGGAGTCGAAGAGCTTATAGGCCGGGGCATTGCCCAGCTCAGAATCGTGCTTGAACACGATGAGCTCCCGCACGGCCATCTTGCCCCGGGCGGCGCTGTGGTCGTTCTCGAACATATTCAGAATAGCAGTCCACAGAAGTTTCAAATCATCCTCGGAGAAGCCGGTGGTCTTCCGGGCGAGGTTGGCCGAGACATAGCCCTCGGCACGGTAGAGGGCGTAAGGCACGATGTGCTTGCGGCCCATCTCGGTACCCTTCTTCTCGGCATCGGCCTCGGTAGTGATGGCCACGCGGGTGATGGTGACTTCCTGCGGGACGATGGGGTCCACCGACCGGGCAAAGCTCAGCTGGACGGGGCCGCGCACCTGACCGCAGTTCAGCGCACCCTTGACGAAGGTGGTCATGACGGCACCAAAGGTGCGGATGTCGAAGTAGTTCTCACACATATAGTCCCGCAGCCTGGCATCGATGTCGGGGTCGGCCTTTTTGGCGGCTTTCAGGTCGGGGTCGATGCCCAGAGTTTTGATGGCCTCGGCGTCGCTGCGGTTGAGGGGAACGCCGTCCTTGATGTAGATGCGGTAGCCTTTTTCGTCCTCTTTCAGGGTCTCGACATAGTTGCGGATCTTCCGCTTGAGGCAGACGTCGGTCACCAGACCGTAACCCGTCTCGGGGTCGATGCGGGGCATGTTGCCTGCGTCAGGGTCGCCGTTGGGGTTGCCGTTCTCGACGTCGAACAGGATGACGAAATCATAGCGGTTCTTGATGGGCTCAGACATGGTTTATTCCTCCTCATTCTTTTTGGCGTAGCGTTTCTGGGTCTGGTGGTAGTAGCCGATCTCAAAGGCACCCTGCTCCGGCAGGCTGAGCCGCGCCGGGAAGCCTGTCTCGGGCAGCTGGGCCATCAGCTCGGTGAGCTGTTTGCTGAAATGCACCTCGTTGGGGGTGCTCATCTTCTGCAGATGCTTCTGAGCCAGCTTGACCAGCGTAGGGAAGGCCGTTGCCGGGGTGGCACAGGCCGAGTTGAAGTACCGGTCTTTGATGGTGGCGTTGATGCCGGGATTGGCGACGCTCTGGATCGTCTCCAGCACAGAGAAGAGACGCCCCAGAACATAGGGGACATTGCTGCTTTCGTTCAGGCTCACGGTAAATACCTCCTTGTTGAGCTCGGTGGGGTAGTTGCGGAGATAGTAGGCTTTCAGGATGGCGGCGCGGCCCCGGGTGACTTCCCGTTCGGCCCGGATGCGCAGAGTCACGCCGTTGAGCAGGGTGGCGGGATAGGGTCCGCCGGTGAGGATGGCCCGGAGCAGATCGCCCACCAGCTGGGGCGATGGATTTTTGTCCCGGGATTTCTGGTTGACCGTCTCCTGCGCCAGCGCCCAGACCGACAGGTTTTCCCACTTGTCGAAGGCGGGGCGGATGATTTCGAGCCGGTCGGCGTGGTCCTGCAGATTTTTGGCAAACTGTCCGAAGCTGCTGTGCAGGAAGAACCGGACGGAGAGCCGGGCCGCGTTGGGCGAGATGCCCAGCACATAGAAGTTCTGGTTCGGGTCCAGCTTGTCATCGAGGAAGGAGACGGGACGTCCCTGAGAAAGGGCTTTCAGTGCGGCGGCAAGGTCGCTTTCCGAGACGCCGCGCGCCTCGGAACCGCCGCAGAAAAACATCAGCATGGCGTTTGAGTAGGCGGGAACGGCGTTTTCGGCCCAGCAGACGATGGTGGTGTCGCCGATGCGCTGGCAGCAGTTCCGGTCAGCCAGCAGCAGATTGAGGGCCGTGGTGTAGGCGAAAGCCGCGTACTCGCTGACGGGGGCGTTGGCACCCTGCTCATGGCCATAGGAGCAGAAAGCGGGTGCGTTGAAGGAGACCAGTGCCGCACCGGCGGCCTGTGCGCCCATCACACCTTTGATGGCGGGGTGGATGCGGGCGATGCCGGCCTCTTTGCCGGTGATGAGGCAGCGGGCCATCTCGGCGTCTGCATCAGAGGTGTCAAAGGCGGACTGCCAGGCGTCCCGGATGGCGTCATCTGTGGTGGCCAGCCGGTGGGCACCGTCGGGGGATTCGTAGCCGAACACAAGGTTCGCGTTGTTGTTCAGGTCGGCCCACTGCTCTGCCAGCAGCGGGTGGGCGGGGGCTGCGGCGGGGTCCCAGTGGTCAAAAAAGGCGAGGATGGCTTTGGCGGCAGGGGAGTCCACACCGTCGAGCACCTTGTGGTGGAGGGCGGCACAGGCTTCGAAGCACTGGCAGGAGCGCTCAGGCTTGCCCTTTTCGTCTGCGCCCAGCAGATAGGACGTATTGTCGCACAAAAAGTTTGCGGCGACGCCGGAGGCGCGTTTGACCCGGTGGGGAACAGGGAGTTCACGGGGGGCGATGACGGTCTTTTTGCCCTTGGGGACTTCCTGCCGCAGGTCGTTGAGGGCGAGGAGCTGGCCGTCGGGGCCGAGGCGCAGCTCGTAGCTGACTTTGAAGCGGCTGTCCCAGCCGGGGGCCTCCACCTTGCCCTGCTTCAAGAGCTGTTCATAATAGGCGGTGAGTGCTTGGAGTATCATGTAAACACCTCCACGTCCCGGCATTCCATCACGCCGTCCACCAGCTTTGCGCGGAAGAACTGGCTGCGGATGTTGGCCGAATCAGAGTAATCGAGGCTGTGGAGCATGAAGCCGAGGTCCTGCGTGACCTTCAGCGCCGGAATGCTGCCGCCCGGCCACTCCCGGAAGTTGGCCGGGAACTCCCGGCACCCGAAACAGGGCTGGTGATAGCACTGACCTTTGCGCAGGCGTCGGCGCAGGATGTCCTGAAACTTGCCGGGGTTGTCGCTGGGGGCGGCCTTGTCCGTCAAATCAAAGTGGCACTCGATGACGTAGTGGACGTCCTGCAGGACCATCGCGGCCCGCTGCTGGATGTCCTCCGAGGTGTAGAGCACCGGCGGCGTGCCGCCTTTGGCCGCACTGAGGGCGGCGGAGGACAGCAGGGTGGACTTGACCTCGTTGCGCCGGATGTTGGTGAACCGGATGGGCCGCTGGGTGTATTCCTCGGTGGACGCTTCGTCCTCGGGGTCAAGGCCGAAGGGCTTGAGCAGATAGATGCGGTCAACCGTATAACGCAGCCCGGGGTGCCAGTAGATGGCCTCCACAAGGCCCCGCGCGGCGGACGGGGTGGGCATGTCGTAGCTCACACGCTCGGTCTTCATTTCCGGACGAGTGAAACAGGCATAGTCGCCCCACACTTCAATGAGCATGGACATCAGCATCGCCTCCTTTCCGGGTGAAGTTGAATTTTCAGACTAAGATGAATATCAGTCATTGAAACCACCTCTTTCTTTTAGAAGTAAAGGCCGATGCCCGTCTCCACATCCATGGCAAGGCCGGTCTTTTCACTGTAGCAGCCGGTGTCGGTGAGGATGGCGGAACCATCGGGCCGCAGTTCCAGCGCCCCGGCAGCGTCGAGCTTGTCGAACTGGTCCTTGTAACAGGAGACACTGTAAACGCCCAGCTTCCGCAGCAGCGTCCGGGTAACATGACCGCTGCGCAGCTGTTCACAGAGGGCTGCGCCCTCGCCGACGGGCAGATAGACCGTGCGGGCAGCGTTCTCGATGAGGCGGAATTCCTCCGCCACCTGCGCGAAGGGGAACTGGCAGCCCCGGATGCCCCGGAGAAAGGCGTCCAGAATGCCGTGCTTGTCCACGGCGTCGGGGCCGCGCAGGTCGGAAAGCTCGTTGAAGTAGAGCTGAATGGCCCGGGGCGTGTCCAGTATGTCCTGATGCCGGGCGGTGTAGTCCAGCGCGCTGACATTTTGCCTGAGCATCTGGGGTGTGGAACACTCGTCCAGCCGGAACCGGTAGACGATGCTTTCCTCTGCGCCCCGCCGCCCCTCGCGGTTGCAGCGCCCGGCAGTCTGTAAGAGCGAGTCAAGACCGCACTGCTCCCGGTAAGCGACGGGAAAATCCACGTCCACGCCCGCCTCGATGAGAGAGGTGGACACCACCCGGCAGGGCAGACCCTCTTTCAGCCGCTGGCGGATGTCGTCCAGCTGACGGCGGCGGTCGGCGGCGCAGAGCAGGGTGGTCAGGCAGTAGCTGCCCTCGGCGGGCAGGGACTCATAGAGCTGCTGGGCCGTCTTGCGGCGGTTGACCACGCAGAGCACCTGCGGGTGCCGGGCCAGCCGGGCGGCGAACTCCTCCTGCGGCAGGGTGCCGAGGTCTTGCAGTGTGGTGCGCCGGAGCACTTCGTAGAGGCGGGCCGCGTCGGGCGTGATCTCCTGCGGGTGAAGCTCCGGCGCAAAGCGCCGGAACAGCGGCTCAAGGGCAGGCTGGGTGGCCGTGCAGAGGACAGCCGTGGAGTGGTAATGCTGGATGAGCTGGGCGATGGCACTGACACAGGGGGCAAGGTAGTCGCCCGGGAGGGTCTGCGCCTCGTCGAAGATGATGACGCTGTCGGCGATGTTGTGGAGCTTGCGGCAGCGGCTGCTGCGGTTGGCGTAGAGCGACTCGAAGAACTGCACCGCCGTCGTCACCACGACGGGGGCGTCCCAGTTTTCACTGGCCAGCATCTGGCGGTACTGGGCGGGGGTCAGGTCGTCCTGCTCAACAGTCTTGTACTCGGCGTTGGAGAAGTCGGCCAGAACATTTTCTGCGCCCAGCAGACCCGAGAAGACGGCGGCGGTCTGGTCGATGATGGACATATAAGGGATGACATAGATGACCCGCTTCATCTTCTGGGCGGCGGCGTGCTCCAGCGCAAAGGCGAGGGAGGCGAAGGTCTTGCCGCCGCCGGTGGGTACGGTGAGGGTGTAGAGCCCCTGCGGGCCGTGCGCGCCTTTCTCGAGACAGGCGCGGAGGACGGCGTTGCGCTGGACGCTGACGGGCGAGGGCGACTCGGCCCTGAGATAGCGCTGTGCCTGTGCCGAGACGATGTCCCGCAGCGCGGCGATGTCCGTGCCGCTGCCCCGGGGTGCGGCCTTGCCGTCCATAAAGGTCTCGGTGTCGATGAAGTCGGCGTCCACGAGGCAGGAGTAGAGCATCCGGGTAAAGAACGCGAGGCTCAGCGGGTCGGCGCAGGCCCACGCGGGCGGCGTCGAGGCGGGGAGCGTTACTTCCTGCCAGCCGTCGTAGGGGGCTACCGGCTTCTTGCTCCGGCCAAACAGGGTGGCGTCGCCCGGGTCATCGGCGGGGCTCCCGCCGTCGGGCAGGCCGCTGTGGTGTCCCGCAATGGCAAAGCTGGCCTGAGGATGCCCCCACCGCAGGGCCTCCTGCGCCCCGGCGGTGGAGTGGTCCACCTTGGGGCCGCCTTTGAGCCGCAGCTGGAAGGCGTCGCTGTATTTGCCGACGTCGTGGAGCCACGCGGCAAATTCGGCCTCGCTTTGCGCCCCGAAGGGGGTTGCGAAGGAACCGGCCAGCCTGGCAGTGCCGGCGAGATGGTCATAGACGGTCTGGGTGCGGGTGCCGTCCTCGCTGATGTGGGCAAGACGTGTGGGGTGCTCCATAAAATGACCTCCTGACTCTGGTTTGCAATAAGGATACGCTTTTCAAAAAGCGGCTGTCAACAAAACGCGCTTTTCGACGAAAAATTCCGGGACTTTGCACAAAAAGCAGACGGAAAAATCTGCAATGTGCCAAAGAAGAAAGAAACGAGTATTTTCTTATTTTTATGATAATGCAAATAATATCCAATAAACTGGACTTTTTCTGATTTTTCAGGCAAAAATGAAAAGAGAGCTGCGTTTTCTGTACTGCGGGAGGAAGACCGCCCGTCGGCAGCGAAAAAATGAAGATGTTGTGTACAACAACACCGCATTAAGATGGAATTAAGGCAGGGTTAAGAAAACTGCAAGAAAAGTGCCGAGTTATTCCATCTTGGAATGGACTTTCGGGAAAATCAAGGCGAATATCCCCCTTTTCATTTGCTGAAATCTGTTGTATTATGAATAACAGATATGGAATCAGAGAAAAAGCGCCGCGATGAAGCGCAAACAGGAATGATAAAATAAAGGGCAATAGGGGGAGAGCTACGATGGACGAAAAAGATTACGAGCTGCTGCACGCGCTGGACGAGACGCGCAACATCACCCACGCAGCGGACAAACTGTACATGACCCAGTCGGCACTTTCCAAGCGCATCAAGGCGCTGGAACAGGAGCTGGGGGTGGAGATCGTCCTGCGCTCGCGGCAGGGCATCCGCTTCACGCCGGCCGGTGAACAGGTGCTGCTCCACAGCGCTGCCGCCGCCCGCGAGATGGAAAAGATGCGCCGCCAGCTGGCTTCCATCCAGGGCGAAGCCTGCGGCACCCTGCGGGCCGGCATCTCGGTGAACTTCTCCTACTACCGTCTGCCCGAGGTGCTGACCGAGTACCACAAAGCCTACCCGAAGGTACGCCTCGACATCGCCACCGGCCACAGCCGGAACATCTACCAGCAGATGCTGGACTCTTCGCTGGACGTGGCAGTGCTGCGGGGTGAGTATCCGTGGGACGGCACCCAGTTCCTGCTCTCGCAGGAGAATATCTGCCTCATCTGCAGCGAGGAGAACAAGGACAGGCCCATCTCCGATTACCTTTATATCGACCACAGCAGCGACGCCACCATCAGCGCCCAGATGGCCCGCTGGCGCTACGAGAACGGCGTGACCAATGATGTGGGCAATTTTGTGGTGGATAACATCATGGTCTGCCGCGAGATGGTGGAGCGGGGACTTGGCTGGGCGCTGATACCGGAAGTGGCGCTGGATAACTTCAAGGGCTATGTCAAGCCCTGCACCTTCGAGAACGGCGAGCCCTTCGTCCGGCGCACCTATATTTTCTGCCAGAGAGACGCCGCTGCGCTGCCGCAGGTGAAGCTCTTTATGGACATGCTCAAAAAGCACCGCTGAGAGGAGAAAAACATGGAAACGACTGTTTCGCTGGTCCAGATGCTGGATGCACGGGAGCGCCGGGTGCAGCATCAGCAGGAGCTGCTGGCCCGGTACCACAAGCCGCTCATCTGCTTTACCATGAATATCTGCGGCCCGATAAAGGATTCGCCCCTCATCCGGCGGGGCTTTGCGCGGGGGCGTCAGCTGCTGCGCCAGCAGTTTCTGCGGGCAAAGCTGACGCCGCTGTATCAGGACGCCGTCCGGGAAGTGACCGGCTGCGAGGCGTTCTATGTGCTGGACGCCGACCCGCTGACCATCAAGAAATTCACCACCGACATCGAGGATGCCACCCCGCTGGGGCGGCTGTTCGACATGGACGTTATCCGCCCGGACGGCCTCAAAGTGGACAGAGAAGAGCTAAACCTCGAAGGCCGCCGCTGTCTTATCTGCGGCGGGCCTGCTAAGGTGTGCAGCAGCCGCCGCATCCATACCGTGGCCGAACTGCAGGAAAAGACGACGGAGATCCTGACCGAGGCCCGGGACGCGCAGGACATTGCCGACGCAGCCCGTCTGGCTGTCCGCGTCCTGCTCTACGAAGTGACCACCACCCCAAAGCCCGGCCTTGTGGACCGGCGCAACAGCGGAAGCCATAAGGACATGGATGTCTTCACCTTCATGGACAGCGCCGCGGCGCTCTACCCCTATTTTGAAGCCTGCGCCCGGACGGGCCGCGAGACGGCGGAACAGCCCGCGCCCGAGACCTTCGCGGCCCTGCGGCCTCTGGGCTGTGAGGCCGAGGGCGAGATGCTGGACGCCACCGGCGGCGTCAACACCCACAAGGGCGCGGTCTTTTCGGTGGGCATCGTCTGCGCGGCGCTGGGGCGTCTCGACCGCTCCCTCTGGGCCGACGCTGCCCGGGTATTGGCGGAAGTATCCGCCATGACGGCGGGCCTGACCGAGAAGGACTTTGCGGGCGTCACTGCCGAGAACGCCGCCACCGTGGGCCAGAAGCTTTATATCCAGTACGGCATCACCGGTGTGCGGGGGCAGGTGGAAGCCGGACTTCCCACGGTGCTGAATGTCGGTCTGCCGGTGCTGGAAGAGGGCCTTGCCAAGGGTTACGACTTCGACCGCGTCGGCGGAGGCGCACTGCTGGCCATCCTGGCCAACAGCACCGATACCAACATCATTGCCCGCTCGAGCCGGGAGCGTCAGCTGGCCCTCACCGAAGAGCTGAAAGCCCTTCTGGACCAGACACCTTACCCGGATAAAGATGCCCTTGCGGCGCTGGATGACCGGTTCATTGCGGAAAATCTCTCGCCCGGCGGCAGTGCCGACCTGCTGGCGCTGACCTGGCTGCTCCATTTTGTTACTACTGAGGGGAATATCGATGAGTGAATATACCATTTCGCAGGTCTATCCGACCGATAAAACCGTTCTGGCCCAGATCGACACACTGCTGAGTCAGGAGGGCATCCGCCGCGACGGCAATCTGGACTATATCTGCGCCATGTTCGACGAGGAATACAACGTCATCGGCACCGGCAGCTGCTTCGGCAACACCCTGCGGTGCTTCGCTGTCAGCAGCGCCCATCAGGGCGAGGGTCTGCTGAACCAGATCATCACCCACCTCATCGAGGTGCAGTGTGCGCGGGGGAATATGCACCTGTTTCTCTACACCAAGGTGAAAAGCTCCAGGTTTTTCGGCGACCTTGGCTTCTACGAGATTGCCCGGGTGGAGGATACCCTTGTCTTCATGGAGAATCGCCGCGACGGTTTCGGGGCCTATCTGCGCGATCTGGAAAAGACCAAAACCGAGGGCAAAAGTGCGGCCCTCGTCATGAACGCGAACCCTTTTACCCTCGGTCATCAGTATCTTGTGGAAAAAGCCGCTGCCGCCTGCGACACACTCCACCTGTTCGTGGTCAGTGAGGACGCCAGCCTCGTGCCTTTCGCCGTGCGCAGGAAGCTGGTGGAGGCGGGCGTGGCCCATCTGCCCAACGTCGTGCTCCACGACAGCGGCCCCTACATCATCTCGAATGCCACCTTCCCCAGTTACTTCCTGAAGGATGAGGCAGCTGTCATCGACGGCCACGCCCGGCTGGACCTCGCCGTCTTTACGAAAATCGCGGCGGCGCTGAACATCACTGCCCGCTATGTGGGCGAGGAGCCTGCCAGTCAGGTGACGGGGCTTTACAACCAGATCATGTGCGAGCAGCTGCCCAAAGCGGGCATTGAGTGCGTCGTTGTACCCCGCAAAGAAGCAAACGGCAAGGCCATCAGTGCTTCCACCGTCCGCCAGTGCCTGCAGAGCGGCGACTGGGATACCCTCGAGACGCTGCTGCCCAAGACCAGCCTCGACTATTTCCGCAGCCCGGAGGCAGAGCCGGTGCTGGCACGCATCCGCAATGCGGGCAATGTCGTGCATTACTGAGAAGAACTTCCTCTCTCTTTGTGGTCATGACAACGAAAAGCGCAAACCAAAAAAAGCAGACGCTGCACAAAGCGTCTGCTTTTTTTGTATCATTCAGTTTGTGGTCTGGGCGGCAGACTGTATCATCTTCCAGACAGACTCGACGCTCTGGCGTATCTGAGCCAGCGTGGCGATGTCCTCGTCACTCATCCGGGAAGCCGGGGGAGAAAGCACCGTCTTGGCAGAAGTCACCGTGCCGATGAGCTGGATGTGGACGTTGTGGTCCGGGATGGTCAGCAGCACATGGATGGGCGTGGTCTTCGAGAAGAGAGCGTCCGTCGAAAAGCCGAGCACGAGGGTCGTGCCGTCGGCTGCGGCGGGGAACTGATAGTAGCGGTAGCCGTCTCGCGCGGCGGAAGGAGAGACTTTTTTCAGCCCCTTGAGTGAGAGGGTGAAGCCGGAAAGCTCCTGAAGCTCGACCTTGTTCGTCTCGACGCCCAGTACGGCGGCAGCCTGCGTCTGGGAGATGTAGTCTCCGAGGCTCCACTCGGGCAGAAGAACGCTTGCGAGGGAGAGTTTATCGGTGACAGCCTGACGCAGAACGGTGTAGAGCTGCCCGATGTCGAAGAGCGTCTCTTCCGAGTCGATATAGACCCGGGTAAAGGGAGACGTCTTGACGGAGTCGTCTTCGTTGAGCTGGTAGAAAGAGAGCTGCAGCTTTCCGGGCGCATACTGCCCGCTGACACTGCCGCTGGAAGCGTTCACCCGCTCGAGGATGTTCAGCAGCGGCGGCTTATCCGGGCTGTTGGGCGCTATCTCATACCGGAAGGTGAAGGATGCACCGGTTTGCAGAGCCGAGATTTTGCTGTGCAGCTGGAAAAAGACCACGCCCACAGCGGCCACTACGGCCACCAGCACGACCGCTAAAGCAACAAACAGCGGATTGACACGTTTTTTTGGAGATGCCATCTGCAAGACCTCCTGTCATAGACTCTATGATTATAGCATACGAGCAGGCAGACGAAATGTCAAGCCGGAACTTGACGTTATCAGACGGTCAGCGTATACTGTCTGGTACGTCTTATATAAGGTAAAGGGAGGAAGAGATGAAAATAGCGATACTTGGCACCAGCGGCAGCGGAAAATCCACGCTGGCAAAGCGCCTGGGGGAGAGATACGGCCTGCCGGTGCTCTATATGGATACCGTGCATTTCCTGCCCGGCTGGGTGGAGCGGCCCTTCGCCGAGGAAGAAGCCATTGTCCGGCAGTTTCTCGACGAGAACGCAGGCGGCTGGGTCATCGACGGCAATTATAGCAAGACCTGCTATGCCCGGCGGCTGGAAGAAGCGGATAAGATCATCGTGCTCTGGTTTTCACCGCTGGTCTGCCTCTGGCGGGCGGTACGGCGCTGGCAGCAGAACAAAGGCCGTGTGAGGGAGTCGTCTGCGCCCGGGTGCGAAGAGAAGATAGATACCGAATTTGTCCGCTGGATCCTCCACGATGGGCGTACCGCCAAAAAGCGGGCGAAGATGGAGAGGATCGGGGAAAAGTACCCCGAAAAGTATGTGATGATACGAAACCAGCGGGAGCTGGATGGGTTCTTGAAGGAACTTTGAACTGGTTGTCGCGCCGGTGGCGCGGGGGTAGAGCGCGGTTACGCGAGGTTAAGTTCTCTTTTGCGTGCCAAAAGAGAACCAGAAA